>Ga0307507_10005006_pt1 | contig 22421 bp, 15 predicted proteins | sample 7_EM_MG_FD_207223 | JGI IMG/M metagenome (GOLD analysis project Ga0307507, IMG submission 207223) | Populus trichocarpa ectomycorrhiza microbial communities from riparian zone in the Pacific Northwest, United States - 7_EM | ecosystem: Host-associated > Plants > Roots > Unclassified | place... | reverse complement strand
ATATATATATATATATATATATATATATTTTTCCTCCCCTTTTCTTTTTTTCTAGCTCTCTTTTTTAAGAGGGTATTTATAAAGTTTTTCTAGGATTTTAAGAGATCTTAAGTCCATTTTTGACATCTTGATCTTATGGTGATAAAAGCCTATTTAGAAGTCTTTATGTATGGGCACACGAAAAAAAAGATCGGTTCTTATATAAATGTGTTTTAATCATGATTGACTAAGTTGTTCACTTCCGAGGTCTTGTCAAAGTAATTCTAATATCATCATAACTTGAGAACACTTGAAGATAGTATATAGGTTTCACACCTTTCATTGGAATCCAACCTTGCACAATTTAGAGGTCTACAGCTCCTCATTCATTCATTTAAAATTACTAACTCAATCAGCCAAAACTATTAAAATAAAGATCAATCTATTGAACGTGTCACTATCAAAATAAAGATCAATCTATTGAACGTGTCACTTGTATTCTCTTTATTAAGTCTGCGTCATTTAGAGTTTTTAATTTGAGATTCACAAATTTTGTTCGAGTCTTTATTCTTTCAATTTCTTTTAATTTAACCCATAATTATTTCCAAACTTTTAATTTCATTTAATTTCACCTCTACGAAACCCTAAGGTGACCGTCTTTTTCATTTTGATTATTAGTTCTAAGTTTGTACATTTCAACTCTTAATTGACTAACAACTTTTAATTTTTTTAATTTAATCCCTGATTTGATCAATTTCAGCCCCTACATTCAAACGCTTTTTTCAGTTTGGTCTTTGGTTTTGAATTTCTTCAATCAAGTCCCTAATTGCCCATCAAATTTTAATATTTATACAATTAAACCCCTGATTTGACCAAATTAACTCTTAAAAATTGCAATTAAGCCCCCTTAACCTATTGTATAAGGCTAGGAAAGAGATCGAAGGGGTGGTATGGAAAACCAAAACGTTTTCTTACAAAAAAATAATCTTAATCTAGTGTAGATTCTACAATGAACTAAAAAATCTACTATACGACTGATCCTATATTGCTCAACTTTTTTCCTCCAGTAATTCCTGTAGCATTTTACTTACAAAGACGGCAAACTGCACACCTATAATATAACCAATGCTTTACACAATTTTGAACGAATTTACACTGCAATGTTGTCTCACCTGGGGAAACAGCCTGACACAAAAGGTGAAAGCCTCTTCCCCTGATCCTGTTGACAAGACAGAGAAACCAGGACATGTAATTCTTTCCATGTGCATCAGTTTCCTTGAAATCATGAACTAGATTCGTGGGCCCAAAAAGCATCTGGATCTGGGCAGAACAAAGAAAAGTCTTGGATTTCTAGATTAGCAATGTGCCAATCTACAAAACGAGCTTGTACTGACTTGAACAGCAAAAGGATAGTTGGCAACAGCCACCATTTATCGTCCTCCCTGTTGGCAAACATGATCAAAAGCTTTTCAGATTCTTGATAAAATATAAAAGATACAAAAGCAAAGAATGAAAAAAGGTAAGTTAATCAATTCCAACCAGCTTGGCTAAGAGATCACAGTTCAGTTTGATTACTGTGATCATTAGCTATGCAAAAAAAGGTAGGTCAATGTTCCTGGAGAATAATGTGTTATTTAAGGCATGCAACATAGGATGAGATAGTCTCTTTGGCATAAGTTACTAGATTACGTCACCTTTCAGACATATCAAGACCAAGTTAACAGATCAAGTCACATGATTCTGATTGATTTTACTGTATCTCACATCTGTTGTCTCTGTTCAACATATAAAAAAAAAGACAGCCAAGAAAACCATCTACAGGGTCTTTTCCAAAGAGTTCAGAAAAACTGGAAGAATTTGCATAAAATATATATGTTATTGTTGTTGGGTTTTGGGAACAACCGATGCAATTTTCTTTCTGCAAGCGCCAAATCTTTGTGTGGCCTTTCTTCAAATCCAACAAATGGAGAAACCAAGGGGCAGATTATTAAGAATTCCAAATGCAATAAGTAAATAAATTCCATCATTCAATATGAAATCAATCTACGCCAGCAATGAATAAAAAGGCTCAACAAATGAAACCAGTTATTTCACACCTTTGATCCAAAACAAGCATTAGATAAGACAGCAAAGCACCATAGTATAACTTAATAAGACAGGTATAATTGTTATTGAACTTCCTCATATTGAGCAAATGAATGCTTAGGGACTCGTACACACGTATATTGCATCAGCATGCAGCATATTACTTTGCATTGACTGGCAGCTATGATTTTTCATCTTACACTCCAACCATTTGTTTTAGGACAGATTAGATATAAAACCTCACCTTCTAATGTTCCATGTGTTTTCCTCATCAGGTGGTCGGAAAGAAGAAAATCCATAATGAAAAATACCACAAGTGAAAGCTACAGCCTGCAGGAAGCAACAAAACTGTTATATAGCTTATCAAGTCAACTAAAAGAGAGTAACTCGTGTAAGACTCGTGAAGTGAAAGCAGAGTAAGTAATTTAAGTTGAAGGCATTATGGGATGTGAAGTTTCTGCCTTGGCTAAGGGATTTAAAAAACTCTATTGAATGTCAACTAGGATAAAAGAGAACTTGTTTGGAAAGCCAAAGCTCTCAAGAAGCTTCACAATAGCAAATTGTGACTAGCGAGTAATTTGAGAGAAAAGCACAGCACTTTTGGTACAACTTACAATGTTAGACAGGGATGTCGCATTCCATAATGTATATACACGAGCAAGTGAGGCTCTTCTAGGTTCCCTGCTGAATAAGGCATTCAAGCCTGCAGGGAATGGAGAAAGCAAGGATAGAGGAAGAACAAGCAGTACAGCAAGGAAAGCACCAAGAGAAATCCAATAGAACTGAAGTAATGTGAGAAGTGTGACAGAAAGATCTGCCAAAAGCATGATAGTAATGAAAAGCTGAAGAGTATCCTGAAATAAAAAATAAACAAAAATAAATTAAAGAATTTGGTGAATAAAGAAAGGAAAACAAGAGAGAGGTGCTAAATGAATAGCCATCCAGTACCTGGCGACCGACAGGTCTAGTATTATGCAATAAGAGAGAGAGTGGAAAGAGAAAGTCCCTTTTAAAATCCAGAGATTTCAAGGTAGCTTCATTCAGAAGACCTCCATTAATTCCCCCCGTCATCTTTTTGCGAGATAAAGCTTGACTCAAGTATGGCCGCTCTTGCTGAAGCAGCTTAAGACTTCTGCTCGTACATGAGGCATTGTTCCTGTAATATGAATGATTGTTCCTGTAATATGAATGATGGCTAACTGTATAAGATGACATACGAAGACTCAAGAACAATGAAGTCATTGCAGCAAGATGTTTGGATCACTCCATAAAAATAATATATGTGCAAGTTGCTTTGAATACAAGATTTTTGTGTCTTCACAAATGCAAGTTTTTCTCCATTTTTAAAGCATACTCCTCTATCCAATTAAAGACATTAAATAAAACAGTTCGAGAACTAATGGAAAATGCTCTTTACAACTTGACTAATCAAACATTATTCTATCTCTTGTGGCTGTCTCTGCAACTTCCAAATCGGTCTAAATTCAATGAGAACATGGACACTAACACACTATAGATTATAATTCTCAAAATTACCTTGCTGATTCACTATTGCTTTTATCTATGCAGTCAGACTGGTGCATAGAATGGAGAGAATAATCACCAACCATTACTAAGACACCTAACTGATAGTAACCAGAAGCAGTAGCTTGGAACCATCCTAGCTCTATCTTAACTCCATGGAACTCGAGCTGGGGATTTCCATGGCTGCATATCCAATCAATTACAGGAAGTAGAGCAGAGCGGATAGATCCATGCCTCACAGTCCTCAACTGAGCATTTAAACCAGCCACCAAACGATTCCAGACAGTTGCAGGGACATGCTGCAATGATGTATTTCTGCATGTCAGAAGAACTTTGGAGAAAAATAACATGGTGCTTAATCTTATTTTACATCAAAAGTCATACCTGACCAAGAAGACTGGTCAATAATGTGTCACTGTGTAGATTATAAGGTGACATATAGCTCCCATCACCTCCAAATATTATGCACATGGGAAATCTCTTTTGTATTATAGACACTATATCTAAACGCTTCTCATCACCACCAAGGAAAAAGTCAATGTAAGCAACCATTAAGTCTGGTGTCGCCCCAACCTGCATCAGTTGCCACTTGTATAAAGACAATATGAAGGGGGGGGGGGGAGAAAGATATTCTCCCACTTAAAAAGAAAACGCAGATGAAAACTATTGAAAAGATAAACTCAGCAAAAAGCTAAACCATAGGCCATTTCAATTGACACCCTTGAATTGATTTTTTTCTAATTTCAACCCTCCAATGAGAGTGTTTTGACGACACCCCTTTTGGTATATTTTGTCCAATATAGCCATTAAATATCACATGTTTTCCTTAAAAAATACTAAAAGTCAAAACCTTTGAGGATTAATTTCTTGATTTGTAATCTTATTATATTAAAAATGAAATTTTTATCATAGCATTAGCAGAGGTTAATTTTTTTAATGTTATTTCACCAATTATTTATGATATTTTGTAAGTAAACATGTACGACTCACATGCTAGTTAATGAAAAATACAAGGGATGTAACAGAAGTGATGTCAATAAAAACACTATAGTTTAAGGGTTGAAAGAAGAAAAAACAATTTAGGTGTCAATTAAAATGGCCTATAGTTCAGGAGGTGTTCGCACATATTAGCCTAAAAAAAAAGAACCAATACGAAACACCCTAATTTGTAAAGGAGTAGAATGGGCGGACCAGCCAATGGACAGCATCAATAAATTGCTTGGGCTGGGCTATGGTTTTATAGTACACAAACCAGCATGACAAAACCCATGATGGATCACCTTGCGTCCCTGTACTATATCGCTAATCTGGTCAAATCAGCTCCTCTACATGAATATGGGTAAAATTGACCTCTTTACCATATAAACAGGACCATTTCAACCTATTTTTAGTGGAACTAGGACACGAGTCAACATCTAATTAGCTAGCAATTGGTCAACTGCAATTGTTTGGTCTAAAATGCTTTGTGGGGTCAATCATAGCCTTTTTCATGTAGAGGGGCTGATTTAACCATACGGTATAGTGATTTGAGCCTCAACCCATGATGAGCTTCTGCCAACACGGAATGGTGACTACCACAACATGACCCAAATATGTCATGCTTCAACATAACATACTAATCAAAACAAAATTTACTTATTTCTATGTACTTTAAGACATATGTACGACTTATTTGTTTAAATTTTTTTATTAGCTCACAATTCATGAGTAATTAAAGCCAAATAGAAAACCACTAGTAACCTATATGCACATATAATTTGTCAACATATAAGAGGTACTTGGGTTACTTAGATTTGTATATTTTTTCCTTCCATTCCATTAAAAAATAACTTATATTTAAAAAAACCATAAAAAATTAATTAAAGTAGGGTGGCACAACACAGCAATTGCTCATGGGTCAAGGATAGCAGCATTTAACATGCATGAGCATTTCTTTATGAGCTTCACAACACAGAATTTGCTCATGAATACATTGTTTTTTGAACAAATTATGAGCTTCAAAAGACAAGAAAAACATAATTGCATGCATGAGCATTTCATATCGATTTGAAACCACCAGCAAGACAGTACTAAAGTAAAGGGGTGCCAGTATCATGTCAGAGAAAATGAGAAGTGGCTGTTAGCCTGAAGTATTGAGAACTAAAAGGCATGGAAAAAAGTGAAGTTCTGTAAATGGGGCAACTGAAAAGTTAAGACAGCAAGTCAAACCTTCATCCCCTTGTATAGGGCTCGAGATCGACAAGAGCTAAGACACGAGTGGTCATATTCAGACTTGACATATTCCTGAAGTCGATGAATTTTATTTCTCTGCCGCCACTGTTTCCAGGACCATGCACAAGGATAGGCAACCACTGAAAGTATACTGTGAACCGACCCTTCCCACCAATCATAGGCAGCAACAGAATTTATATCATCAATAAATCTGTTAAAAGCATCTTCATATCTGCAAGCAGATCAAAAAGGTTTTCCCATTGTAAATAATAATTAGTAGATATAGAATAAGATGGAAATGGTAGAGGATCGCACAATCTATGCTTTCACTTCTAGGGCTTGCAAAGAATGTCCAGGTATGTACTGGAACAATTCACAAAGGACCATATCTTAGTGCAAGAATAACTTTAATAGGATAAAGGTATACAGGACAGAAATGGAAAACTAGCACAAAATAAGAAAAGCTTCACAATTTACTTTATCATGTCAGCATCAAGAAGTGAATTTAGTCTACTCAGGTCAAGAATCTTGCATGAAAATATGTAATCAATGAAAATCATCTGAGGCATAAAAAATTAACCCCAAACATTATATTCAAAAATAGTCAATTATGCCATCCTTTGGTATCCTTGAATCACTTACACAATCTCAATAATTGCATTGGGAGGAGAATAAGGAAGATGCCAGGGTTCCCTAAAAGTATTGGGACCCATAAAGTACATTCTGTAGACATGGCTCTGACTTTCTTCAGCTCTAGTTCCTCGCACCTAGGTTTAAAATAAGAATCAAATGTGAATTGTCAAAGTGCTGTATCCTGACCCATTTATAGCTGCAGATTATGTAGTCAAAGGCAGTTCACTATGGAAGTACCTCTGATAGGGAAAGTAGATGTGGAAAGTGGTGATGACTCTGATGCTCAACTGAACTTGCACCATAACAAGAACCTGATCCTACCAATTTGACTCTCACTGTACTCAACAATAGAGCTAGAAGCACCAAAAGGAAAGACAGAATGAGGGCAAAAGGCCAAGGGCCTCCAAATGTATACACCAGCTCCTCAAGAGGAGTATAACAGTTTGGCATCCTGTACTTGTCAGATATGCATTTATATGGACAAGATGGTTCACTAACTCCCCCTGCAGTGACCAGTGTCTTCAATATCAGACCACATCAGTTAAAAAATGGTAGAGATAGAGAGATTCGTGTCAATCAGTATAACACAAAAAAATACCTCGAACATATATAAAATTTGCACGATTAGGAAGAAGATCAAGAGAGCAAGGAATGCAAAGACTTTCATCAGATCCATCGACATCTTTGAAAGTACCGAGAGGGCATTCCTACAGATAAGTTGCATCATTAAATTATAGGAGACAAGTCAAGCAAACAATCTAATAATCAAGAGGGGGAAGAAAGTGGTCCAGTGAAATATTTTCATTCATGCTTTCTATTCTTGGTACCAAATTCTTCATTTTGTGTATATATTTATGTATTTGTTTCTTTTAACTGATGGTAAGAGCTTAAAAAAAAAAGGTTTCGGAGAATTTCTTCACATGATTCCTTTTATAATTTGATAGGATCAGAATAAGTAGTGTATATAATTGCACTAGGTATGATGAAGTAGATTTTCACTTTATCGTACAACTCTCACCAGAAAAAATAAAACATATGCCTGCTATCCCTTAAATATTAGTGTGAAAAATTAGAAACATCCGTTCTACCATTCCACACTTATTCTGCAACTTCTCGTTTATCATTAAGAAAAAAAAATTTACTAGTTTGTAACAATGACAAATTACACTTCAATAGTAGTTAAGACTAAAATGCTAGTTAGACTTGCAAGTGTTTGTGCATTTGAAAAATAGACTTCAGAGTTCATTTGTCCTGATTTATAACCTTTACATGATTCTTTGAAAATATATCATATACCCAGATTCCACTGAGTCCATTTTTTCAAGCATGATAATATTTTTGCATATTTAATTATTCATATGCCAACCATTTAGGGTTAAAGAAATTACTTCAGCATAATAATCAAACGACCAAAGCATGGGATACAACCAAGTTTGTAGAGATTATTTGGCTTTTCCTAGTCCTACAATTAGGAATCCCAAATAGCACCAAGAAATTAAAGACTCAAAGCTACAGAAAACAACAGTAAACCTCTTAATGCTCCTAGAAGACTCTACATTATCAAAATCCTCTGAAAAAAAATGCAGGAATTGCACATATTGTTGACCTGGCCCTGCTTATAAACTGCCCTGATTACATTAACTTCAAGAATGAAGTAACAGACAATCACATGAAGGCTGTGTAAGAACAAAAGGTACCTTGCAAAATGTACCATATAGGCCCTTCGGGCATTTTTTCCCAGTGACCGTGCCTTCCTCCCCAAAAAGACCACCATTTTCTCCAGCACCTCCACTGTTGGACATCATGAAGTAAACTTGTTTGTTATATGCAACTCCAAATAAGACATTCCCTTATCAGAAAATTAGTTATGATAAACTGTCAATATATGTTGCATGAGAAGAGAGAGAATGCAAAAGTGAAAAGCACTATCAGCATTTCCAGCATTGATGAAGAAGTCCACATGGTTGTTTCTATATTGGAATTTTGTCTTTCATGTCACATAACATGTCTATCATGGTTTGAATTTGTAAAATTGAGAGAAGATAATGATGGTCATGGCCTGATCATATATAAATTTGAAGCAAGTACATCAAGAATATAGTTTATGCAAAAGGTTTATCCTATGATGTCACAAATCACATGAGAAATTTTTAAGATTTTATCCGATTTGTTTATAAAATTCCATGTACTAAAATTATTATTCTATATCAGAAATCCAGGCTACCATAACATTATAAACAATGCCTGCAGTTAATGCTAAATATACCTTGGGAAATATTTTAAAAGATTGTTTGGATAAATAAAGTGATCAAAAACACAGTTTGGCGTCAAATCTTTCACATTGTTCAATAAAGCACCCTGGTAATTGGCTTTCATGACGAAAAATAGTTCTTTTGAGGTTAACAATTGTCTCAAAGCATGGGATACTCATTTGTGGAGCGAGTAATCATTTCCATGCCAATGAATGGGTATTCACTGGAGCATTATTTTACAATTTCTTTCAACTTAAATCATGAAGAGTGGTAGAAGATGTATGAAGATAACAGACAGAAAAGAAACATTTCACTTTCACTTTCACTTTTATTTTTATTTTATATGAAATCTTTTTTTGAAGCTTCACCAGAAGAAATAATGTCCAAAACGAGTGATTTCCTGTGAAGTTCAGAAAATCAAAGTCCCCTCCAAATTATTTCTATTAATTTATTATGCACTTATTCTTTTATTTTCTGTATAGGAGAAGGCTTGAATTACAATTCTAATTATTTCTATTAATTTATCATGCACTTATTCTTTTCTTTTCTGTATAGGAGAAGGCTTGAATTACAATTTTTTTTTTTTTTTAATAAAACAAAACGGCTGATACTATAACAAAGTGAAAGCTATACGAAGGAGTAAGCATCACCTGCAAAAAAGAATATGAGGATTTAGATATAAGAAAGGTATGATTTGTAAACCCATTTTATCTCAACTAAAGAAAGATTTGACCATTACTGATCTAAAAAAGAGAGGGGAGAGGTGTTGGTGGATCAATGATCTCTTTGTAAGGAAGCAGCTAAGGATCCTTATCTGATGTAGAACAGAGAAAAGAAGAGAAAGGAATGGAAGAAAGGAGGAAGAGGAAGAGATGGAGAAGGACAAAAGAGAAGGACGTAGAGAAGAGGAATTTGTTAACTTATCATTCAATATTGTCTCACAATAGAACTATTATGTGCTTTATATTGAGACAACAAAGAAACCCCAGGTCCTCCATCATTATAAGCTCTCACTACTTTGTTTTGGTGCTGGAGTGCCATGGGGAGCTGGTGTTGAAGCAGTGGGTGGTACTGCCTATCAAGCTCTATGAAAGAGGTAATTGCTCAAGAGGTGGAGGATGTTCTAGAAGAAAGAGTTATGAGCTTCCAAATAGCTATTTTGTGGTTTGTTATGCAAGTATCAGCACAAAACAGCATTGCCAAAGAAGAGCCAGCCTTACCCTCTTTATTTCTAGCACACAAGGGAATCTTCACAAGGGTAGATGGTTCTGGAGTTTGTTGAATTGTAATTTTGTAGTTTGTTATGCAAGTAACAGCACAAAACAGCATTGACAGAGAAGAGCCAGCCTTACCCTCTTTATTTCTAGCATACAAGGGAATCTTCACAGGTGTAGATGGTGCCAGAGTTTGTTGAATTGTAATTTTATATCTATGTTTTGCTCTCCGTGCATAGAATGCACCTTATTGGTGCCTTTTAATGATTTTTGTTGGGTTTTGTTAGCTTAAAAATATATACATAGACAAGCACACACACATAAAAAGAAAAAAAGAAGCATACCTTCTGTTAATTGAACCACTTATACTTGCAACTGGAACATATTCATCCCCAATGTCTATTTTATACCAATGAAAATGAACTCTTCCACCCCCACCTCCTCCACCACCAAGAGGACTGCCATTGCCCCCACGAACAGATAAAGACGAGTTTTCTGCAAGCATAAGCTCTTGCAGGAAAACAAGAACCGTCCCTCCAGAACCTCCACCAAGTCCACCAATCAAAGAAGCATTACTATTTATTGATGCTTTATCAAAGCTTTGACCATCTACTCTCAAAGATCCATAAAGATTGAGCTTCAACAGCGGCCACTGGATGGATCCCATCACTAACAAACATGAAGCACAAGTTAGCAAGCATGATCTGGGAAAGATGTCGAGCAATATGCTGTAAGTGAAGAAACTCAAAGCTCACAGAATAAGATTGCTAATATCTATGGATAAGCAAACTACTGTTCAGAAATACTCAACATCACAATCAACTGTAAGCAAAAAAAATAACAACGTGAGGTAAAAATGAAAATTTTATTGCTAAACTTGTGGTTTATGAAAATAATACCAATCATTCCCCCTCCAATCACATTGCCATAGGACTGATTCGGACCTTCGGTTCCGCTTCCCAATTCACAAGGAAGATCAGCTTTACCATATTTATTGCCGCCATTACTCACAATCCCATTAAAACAACCTGAGCCCCCTCTCCCCCCATGTCCAGCACCACTACCAGCTCCTTTGGAATAGTTCCCTTTCCCAATACCACCACTGCAACCTGAAGAGGAGCTCTGCATATTAGAATTAAAAATATACAACTGTACACCAGGGATGCTCTTGAAAAAGAGCAGTTCAATTAGAACAATGATCATGCACCAGCCAAAGAAAGCAATGGAATAATGCTGGGAATACTCTTTACTACCTAACTCTGATGCAGTAATCAAGCCATCAGCATCAATAATGATAGTTCTTGCCCTGTGGATGTGGATGATACTCCCCTTTACAATGCCATTTACAAGGAGGTCCTCGACACGACAAATCTGCCAAATATAAAGTGAATTTTTTTTAGAGATTTCACAATTAAACACTGATAGAAACAGAAGAGCTGATAAATCAAAATAAGAGTTAAAGCCATACAACAGTTGCAAGCTAAAATATTGCACAGAATAAAGGACCAGCCAACACTGAGACATAAAAGAGAAATGACAACTTGGTTCATAAACTGATTGAAGAAGTCTAAACTGTTAAAAAATAGAACCGTTTCCATCATAATGAGATAGTTGATGAGATATCAAAGAAAATTTTGAGTCCCTGAAACTAACAAAAATCCAAGAATGACAAGCTGAAGATACTGTGGAACACGTGCTTCAATATATGCCGATGTGAATTATATAAAGATGGTTTCCAAAGAAATGCAGCACTTCAGCTAATATTGTGGCGGTACCAAACAATTCTACCCTGAAAGCATATAAATGGACAGGTTTTAAGAATAAATATATGCTATCTGATGCCAAAGCTGCTCAATTTATCTGTGATAGTGGCATGCAATGTGATGTTTCGTGACATTTCCAGCCAGTCTTTGTGTTGAAACATTAACTTTTTCTTAGATGACTCCACAAAACTGCAAAAGTCACAAACTTAAGCTGATGTTGCATGTAAATGATGACAATAATTTTTGACGTTCTATTAAGGGTGCCTTGGTGTCATATTTCAACATTCTCAACTTCTCCTGTATTATATTCCTTTAATTCCTTATTGCTTAAATATACTTAAACATGAGCAAGATTAGCCTCGCACAAAAAGTCATTTTCTATCTGCCTCAAGCACAGAAATATACTAGTATCTGAAATAATCATGCTTTAAATTTAACTCTTACCTGAAGTGAAAACGACAGTGTGTAATTAACATGGCAATCATCTGGGGGAGTTATCAAATCTATTGGACATGTCTGACTCTCACAAAGTGATTTTGTAACCCTGCAACAACAATAAAATAAAATAAACGGTTCAATGATAAAGGGAATATTATGATGCTTTAATGTTATTAATACAGCATATCCCAGTACTTATAATAGAAGTTCATACTCACAAACTTCTGCTAGCATTATCATCCAATGGTGCTTGAACTAAAGAACCAGGTCCAACCTGTATTTGACGAGTCATAAGCAGTTATAGCAATGACAGAAAAGTCACACAAGGCTTAAAAAAATTCCCATTCATATCTCAAAAAACAAACAATGTGCTTATGGGATTAGAACTGTTCTCAGACATCACCATGAAATGTCACCCAGTACCCATAATTTCTCGTTCATAACATCCAAGAATAAAAGGAATTCATATATAATTATATTGTAATTTGAACAAGGTAAGAGTGCAAAAGCAAATAGAATAGATGACACCATATGCCATTATAAAAAATAAAAAAAAACTGCCACAGAATTTCAGCTTCTAACAATATTACAGATAAAGATGAAGAAGAAAGACAAGGTTGGAGAGGATAGTTTTTTTTATGTCCTCCAATGTATCAACACAGTTTTCATTATGACTTGTTTTGCATAGGGCCCATATCCAAACCACACACATCTTTTTATCAATCTCAAATGCTTGTCCTCGCTACCTTCTTGGGGGGGAATATCAACCGTCTCAAACAATTCCTTGCAACCATCTCCCAGTTGTAGAGCTTACAAATCTATGTGTGTTGCGTGACTATTGTATTAGGCACATTACATGCTAAGAAAAAATCATTAATATTTAAAGCAATTTGAGTTTCAACATGGCACAAAGGTTACAATAAACCTTAAAGAAAAACACTGCACCATAAATAAAAATGGATCAAACGTATGCATATGCTAATGGCTTACAGTTATGTTATAAAAAAGAGACAAGGAAAGTCGCTGGCCTCTAATTGTATCACCATGACCCGTCAACTTCAGTAGTCCTTGACCATATAACCCCAAATTTGAATTTGAACTGAGGACAGAGCCTGCCTGCAAATACAAGCAGATAGAAGCCTCAAATTTTCAATTCGAAAACAAAAATGATATATGTTTGAAATGATAAACTGTAACAATGAGGTTGAAAGTATTGTACCGTTAGAACAATCAGATTCCTGACTTCAAGGACAGAAGCAGTAACAATAGTATTTCCACCTCCATCTATTTCAATTTTGGAGTTCCACATGAGTAGCATTTTGATAGCAACTCTAAATGCGCCAAAAACCTTCATTTTTTGACGTGGAAGATTTTAGGTCCTCAATAAAAAATACGGATAGATCTATGTGATATTTGAAGCATGGAAAATCAAAACAAACCCAAAAGTGAAGTTATTTGAAGCATAGAAACTCAAAACAATCCTAAAAGAGAAAAGTCTTTAAAACACGCTAAATATTGCTGCAAAAACTGGCATACAAAGGGACTAGAAAACCCACTTGATTTGATTTCTTTCACTTTTTTTCCTTTTTTCATTAATGAGATATGGTGTTCAATTACTTGTATTCACTCTTATTTATTCTTGATGAGAATATGTAGGGAAATATGGCTGCAATAAATGAGTAGTAATTAAAAGGCTAGACTCAATTTTTTCAATTAATTAGACAAATTATTATGTGCACTGGTAATATTTTATTTTGATGGAATAAGTTCAATGACAGAAGGCGAGAGAATACAAAATTGGGCATTAGTCATAATCCAAAGCAGCACAAAAGATTTCCCTGGTCTCATTGCATATTCAAACATACACCTCTCTCAATAGCATGAATGGGATATAAGTTGAAGTTACTGTACTTATTTAAGCCCTTGCAAAATTAGATCTCATTTTTTTCCTTCTCTTTGTCGATAATCTATCTAGTGCAAATTGCAAAACGACTTCAATATTCATTTTTCTTGCCAACTAGGAGGAGGTGATGCCCCTTCCTCTATAGCCTTCCCTCACGCCAATCCCCAATTCATGCATCAATGTTTTCAAGAACTTGGAAGCAGGGTGCATTTCTTCAGACCTTCAGTTTTTCAGTCCCTTTGAAGATGTCAGTGTATCCAATTTTTGGCATGACAGAATGGAGAGGGATTTGGATCTTCAAACAGAACCTTCAATCTACTCCAAATCGTTGCACACCCCCCCCCCCCAAAAAAAAAAAAATGAAAGAAAGAAAGAAAAAACAAGAAATCCATTTCCTTCTACTCCTCATTTCTCTTTAATCTTAGTAAACATCTTACAGATTCATGTATCCAGTTTTCACACAAATAACATTATCTACATGTGCATGATGCATATGGCTCTGAGTGTATATCTGTTTGTGTAACCTTAAGTTGCATGTTTCCCGTTAAAGGTTTTGTTTTTGGATCATTTCAAGACAAACACATGCATATTGATTCAGCCTAAACAAAAAAGAGACATGAATATTCTTCAACAAAGATACCTTTATGATAGAATCGCTCATCAAAAGCTCTTCTGCTACAAGCTCAAATTCTGATACTGGGAATTCAGACAATCCAAAGACAATGCTGCCTCCATGATATAAACTAATCTGGCCTCTGACCTACATTCAAGGAGTTGGAAACAATGCTAAAGTATTATTCTTCAGAGTGTGAGAAATTCATCATGCAGCAAAGAACAGTTGTTGTGAAGAGCAGTTATATTGTAATGTCAAGGGTGCTTATGTAATCTCATGCTCTTTCTCAAATATATATATATATATATATGGTGCAGGTTGGGAACTAACCTAATCTCCAGCCTCCTTTCCTTTCATCTCTCGTTCCCCTCTCCCCTTTTCTATTCCTCACATCTTTCCTGTCCTTCTCATATCTTTCTCTAATTCTTAAATAAATCTTAACAATAATGAATGGACATTTGAAGGTAGAGGCCTTCACTGAAGCTGGTTGGACTGGATCACTAGATGACATGAGGTCTGCATCAAGATATTGTACTTTCATTGGTGGTAATCTAGTCTCATGGAGCAAGAAGCTATATGTGGTGGCACAATCTAGTGCAGAAGCAGGGTATCGAGCAATAGCACATGGATTGTGTGAATTCCTATGGCTTAAAAATCTGATGCATGAATTAGGAATAACAAATGATGATCCCATGTCACTATTTTGTGACAATACAGCAACTATCAACATTGCTCACAAGCACATTGAGATTGATAGGCACTTTATTAAAGAAGAAGTTGAATAATAAGACTATTTGTATTCCCTTTGTAAAGTCTAAGAATCAGTTAGCCGATATGTTTACCAAGGGACTTAGTAGTAAGGTGTTTCGTTATTTCACTTGCAAGATGGGCATGAGAGATATTTATGCTCCATCTTGAGTGGGAATGTTGTGGGGAGTATTTATATTATAATGTCAAGGGTTGTTGTGTAATCTCATGCTCGTGTGTACATGATGTACGTTGTGAACTAACCTAATCTGCAGCCTCCTTTCTTTTTCAACTCTCATTTCCCTCTCCCCTTTCATCTTTCTCGCATCTTTCTTCACCTTCTCATATCTTTCTCTATTTCTTGAACAAATCTTAGCAAAACAATGACAGTAACACTTTATGAAAAACAGAGGCGACAGAAGACCAAATTTCTCCACAGAGACCACTGGAAGGCAAAGGATAACTACTCAAAAAGTAGTAGAAATGACAGCATCCACGGGTAACTATGGCAGAACAAGGGTCAAAAATATACATTTAAGTTTTCCATGTTAAGTCCAAGAAAAAGTGTCTACTGGAGAGAAGTTAATGAAATCTCCTAGGAGAAGATGTCTCCTGAACCTATCACTTTCTAAACCAAATTCTACAACAGATTCATTAATCAACTTCTTCATTAACTCAAGCTTCAAAAATCACAAATGACACAGGCTAAAACAAGCATGGATTCAAAGGAAAACCTACTTTGCTAATTCAGTTAACATCGTTCACAATCTACAACAGAAATAAGCATATGTTGAGTAGATGTAACGTAACCAAATTTTGAACTTGAATAATCATATAAGATTAAAATTTAAGTAAAAAATATTAATTTCAAAAGTAGCCTTTCTTCATTTTCCATCAATATGATGATAACCCTAGTGAAATATATTTTTAATTAAAATCAATCAAATTCAAAAGTAGCCTTTCTTCATTTTCAATCAATATGATGATTAACCCCAGTGAAACATATTTTAAATTAAAATCAATCAGAAAATGGATTACAACGCTTGTTGGCATGTAATGTCAAGGTGAAAATTCGCCATCATAATTGCATTCATGTCTGGCCCATATGACAAGTCAGATATTGGGTTGCAGAGAACTAACAATGCATTGGCATGTTATCTTTTCAAGAAGAACCTAGTCATAAATTACCAGGGAGAACAACCAACAAAGCACCAGTGCATCTAAGAGTTAGAACACACAGCTTCACTTGAGAAATCAATTCCATTTTTTAAGGAAAGATCAACTTTGGGAGACGATTTATGTGAATACTAGGTGCTAAAACTTGTTGATGTCATAAGTAGGCAGAGAGCACAAACATGAGACCAATTCAACAAAATAATAAAATATGTACGCATGAAAAGACAGATTACACAACCTGAATCCTGCTCCAAACCAGGGGGACCAAAACTTTTGCATAATTCTCCACAAAAACATTTGACCATAGAATCGTGGTAGGAAAATCAAGCAAAGGGGTTTCTGTTTCTGTCATCACGTAGTCATTGCTCACTCTTAAACTGAGTAAATCTGCGTTAAAGAATGTACCAGCTGCTCCAGCATTCCCAGGACAGCCAATACTCAAACCACCTGCCACAAGAAAACATAACTATCTCAAAACAAACCAACAAAAGTTCCATCTTCTTGGAAGAAGTCCATACATGATAATAATTACAGAAAAACACATTAGCTGTTGTTCACGGTGAAGATAGAGAAAAAAAGGTTCATGACTTCCAAAAGAGAAAAACAGCAAAAATAAAAAGATGATGAATGCATAAGAAACTAGAAATACTAGTTAGAAAATGAGACATGAAATGTGGTGAATTCAGCTCACAGCCAACAGAACTCTTAGTACCACACCCAGCAGGGTCCCATAACAAGAAAACTTTATTGGTTTCACATGTACCCTATTGGCCATGTATAGATCAGCTTGGCACCTTTTTATCAAATCATTGAAACAAAAGTATAGTCATAGCTTTTGAGTCCAAGGCTAGTAGGTAAATGGCTCAATCTCATGAAAAGGAACTTCCAATATGCAAGTGGAGCCTCTTGCACATGAATTAAATATTGTAAGTTAACTAAAGTTGCTTATACTACTAGATACAGATGTGTGATCAGAACAAACCATGTACAGTAACTTTCACATCTTCCTGTATGCTATAACAATCCAAAGAAATTCTTCCACCGCCACCTCCACCCCATCCCCTTCCACCTGCTGCACTGATAGTTCCATATCCCTTCCTGTGCAAGTAAAAGACGATGCAAGAAGTTGCATAAAAGAATTAACCCGGAAAAAAAAACCTGCAAAAAAATTAGAAAAATTCTTCCCTAATCCTGATGATAAGAAATGCATCAAATATAAATCTCAACAGTTTAATGCCCCATAAATAGCCCAAAAAAAGGAAATTCCAGTAAATAAAATCTCATCATTCAGCTTCCAAAACCTTTTTAAGGAATTAAAAATCTATATTTGAAGACAGTAAGAGAAGCATAAAAAAAGGGATTCTATCTTTCCATCTCTTTCGAACAAAAATAAAAAATATTATAAACATGACAACGACAATAACATGAATTTACTTGAAAGATAGAACAAACAATGCAGAATCTGAGCTGCCTGCAACCTTCTATACAGACACCTTTTGATAAGACCCACTTTGTTCTACTTATGGTAACCTTTGATTGTATTCACTGCCTTGACCTAAAGGGACAAGAAATGGCCATTAATTGATAAAACATGGTAAACTTTGACCCAAAAGAGAGTGGTCAAAATATGATTGAAGATGTGCTCTGCTAAAATGTCACTGAACCAGACATCCAAATCAAACTGCTGCAAGCTACACAGAATTGAAGGCAAAATACTCTAGAAAATTATTTCTTGCTAACTTGAACGAGGATTAAAAAGAGGATGTACCTCTTAGACAGCATAAAGCAAGGGAAGATCCAGTAAAAAAAGATCATAAGAAGTGTCAGATCTAGGATCTATCCAATCCCCCTCCACCACTCTTTGTTTCAAACCTTATAGCCAAAGAAGTGTATGACTGGGGAGCAAAACCATGGAGGCTCCTATAGATTTGTGCAAAGTAGCAGACAATAAGAGAGAGATGATAAAGAATGTGGGCAAGCATGCCTTAAATAGCCAAGCCAATTACATCCATTTCTAGTCAACCTTCTAAGAGTAAATAGATGATCATAAACTTTTTCTATTTCTCTGTACTCTAAAGGAACGGGGTTCCCTAATTCTGATTATGACTATCTAATAGGGATACTCGTGCACTTGAGAAAACACTTGAAGCACCGCAACACTAGTAGAATACTCTAGACATGAATTTTTTTATTGCATTGCTCAGTTACTTGACAATAGTTTAGTTACTGATAAACCTTACTTTCAATTTGCTAGAGAATACAAAGAAACCTATTCAAAACTCAATCTTACTTTGACAAAGTTATTTAAGGAGTTCATACAAGAGGCCTGTTGACAGTGAAAAGATAGTGAAGCCCAATAATGATGCCTAGCTATCCAACAGGTAGGTAACATCAAGACAACAAAATCCATTACCACAACAGATAAAAAGGGCAAACAAGCATGGAATTAGTCTATTCAAACAGCGAGGACTCACAGTTTCACAGCATGCACAAATATGCTTCCACCAGACCCACCTCCCCCAATCAGCCCCCCATCCCCACCTTCTGCAGCGATAGATCCATTCAAGCACACAATCTCCTTCACTTGAATCTTGATGCGTCCTCCACCATTCCCTCCAAATTTATTCCGAGAAGATGTGCCACCGCCCTTACTACCATAGCTCCATGGCTCAGCCAAGGTTGACCATGCATAAACATCACCACCCCAATTACTTGTCTTGTTCCTTTTCAAACAGGAAGCACCTCGACCACCATGCCCACCACCACCTCCATCATCCCCAACTGGTGTACCACTAGTTTGGGGTGGTGGTGATCCACCCAAGGCTGTTGTATTTATAGAAGAGTGACTATCCATGGTCAAGTTGGCAACAGCAAAAACAACTGAACCAGCAACAATTGTTGCATATTGACCAATGTTAACATTGCCAGTCATATTGATCGTCACCATACATCCTTCTATTGGGCATGCAATTGAAACATGTGGAAGTATCTCTAGGTTTCCCGTTCCATAAATATAAAGATCAGAATTCAAATACAAATTTGAGTTTACCAAGCATGTGGTATCAAATGATCCCACTCCTTCTAGGTCCTCACATGATACAGAACTGTTTAATGGCAGAGAAAATTTTAATGTCTTGGCATAGCTAGAGATGCCACTTCTAGAGTGATTGCTTGAAATTGAACCGGAGTTATGCAACTCATTTCCTGACCAAATGCCACCACCCCCATGCTGCCCTGGCCCAAACGAAAAAGTGGACACACAAAAATTCCCTAAAAGAATGCACCAGCAAGGGTACCATAGCATTAGCAAAGGACACATTACCGCCCACATGAACAAAGTACCGGGGCTTCTTTCCTGCACTTAAAACTTAAGTTCCTGAGGATCAGTTGGTTCAGTGTGGTCATACACATGCGTGGTGCAGTCATTAATGCCCCAACTCTTCAGAGATACAATTGTTTCATAAAAAAAAGTCACTGCTACGACCTGGTTGCAGTTAACCTGTCAAGTAAACCAAGAGTTTATAATAAGATTTGAAAACAACAAAATGAAATCGGCAGTCAGTCTAGCACGCTAAAGTGTGGGATTTGATTATTTTCGATAGAACATTTCACAAATAAACTTTTCAGGAAAAGTAACCAATAGCCTTAAAAATATAAAACAACATTCGACCACAAAAAAAAGGGGGTACAACAACCGTTTTAAGAAACAATATTTCTCCTCGTTTATGTAAGATTTTTTCCGGTGTAAAAAAACTCAAGCATCCTTTTAGCATGTTATGTCGAGTTCTAAATGATAACTATCGTATCTTCCCATCACTGACACTTTGGCACTGGCAACGCCATTTTTCATCTTTTTTTTCTTTTCAGAATTGATTTTCAACTGCCTAGATTGCCACATTTTGCTGCATAGTGTTAAAATATTCTCATCCCTGATCTTCTCTATTTCGCGAAACAAGTCAATTTTAACCGCGATTCAGTAAGCATTATGTGCTTTTGATTTGTTTTTATAATTATTATAGAAAATCAATTCTGATAGCATTTCAAAAATTCAAATATGGAACTTCCACTAAAAAAAAAAACTAACTGATCATTTGAATTCATTCACGCAAATCTGATCGCAAATTCAAAATTCATCACACATAACAAAAAAAAAAGTGTTAATAGCAAGAATCCAAGCTTATAAAGTAGAAACTCACATTCTCACAGAGCTTTAAACAGAGCAAGTGAGATTCTACTTCGAAACACTAAAACGACAACGATCTGCCGTTACAATTCTCGCTTCCAAAACTAAAAATCGAACATCAAGTGACCAAAATTAAACAAAAAACTCACTTGAATCCTTAAATGGCACAGAGAGAGTACAGTAAGTGTGAGAAAGGAAGTACCGTGTTTGGCGAGAGAAAAAGAAGCGGAAATTTGTGGTGAATCTAAAGGAGCAATGCTTCGCTATTTTCGTAAATGGTTCTCTCTTTTATTTCTGCTTAAAGCCTGTAACTGTTGTCTGTTTCTTTTGCTTTAGATTACTACCCTTTATTAGAGTATATTTTTTATTTTTAAATTGATTTGATACTGTTTTTTTCTACAAGCTGGGATAAGAGAGAGTAATACGAGTCCAAGCTACGTTTTTGCATAGCTGGCCTGAACTCTCCCAGATTTACGCCTATTTTATTTTTTATAATATTTAAAAAGCGTCCAGCTCGGAAGTACCCTCTTGTTTGTGTCAAAATAGCGAGATTGCCCCTGGAAACCGCGAGTCGGATGATATCAATATGATATAAAATTATTATAAAAAATTAATTTAAAATAAATACAAAGATATTTTTTAAAAATATATTTTAAAAACATAAAGTTGGATATTTTTCAACCTGATTTTGTGATGATAATGTTGAATCCAAGGTAGAAGAAATATTTAAAATTTAAAGACAAAAGTGTAAAATATGAAAGCTTAAAGGATATCTCTTTAGACTTTGTTTCGAACATCCTATCTGAATAAAAAGTGACCATATGGTCAGCATATTGATCGGATATATTAAAATCAAAAGCTTGGATGCACAAGTTGGAGCATGAACCGCATGTTAAAATTATAATATGCAGTTGAACCCTCAATTGGATGTTCGATTCTGGAATTGGTTTGTTCATGTTTTTTTCATTCAGATTTCATGGTTTTTTAAGAATTTATTGCATATTTTTTAGATAAATAATGGTAATTATCATAACATGCACAACGTGATATAGTGAAGTTGCTTACTAGAATTAAATGGAGGGTTTTGAATTTAATTATAAAGTTATAATTATAAGACTCATGAGTCGCTATTTAATATAATATCACTAGAAAATCTAATAGTCCATGAAAGTCTGGATAAGAGGATTAGTTATGTAAGGAGGAGACACATCACCTTCAATACACCCAACCTAAAAGAAACTGCATTGTTAATTAATTATTTTTATAAATTATATTTTTATTTGTTAATCTCATATAAGATTTAAAGCAGATTTCCTTTCATAAAATAAAAATATTAAATAAACAATGATTCTCACTTATCACTATAAATACAAATCATCTCGTTGTTTGAATTTTTCACTCTTGCAAACAAAATTAAAAAAGTTCTTAAGAGTGTTTGTAGAATAGTCATTTACTTTGCAATCTAAGACTATTCATGCCTTCATATTAGTCTTAAAAGTCTTTTTTTTTTTAAATTATTTTCAATAGCAACTACTTTGTAGTGTGGGTAAATAATAGTTTAAAGATGATGAATCTTCATATTATAAAATCATACAATCAATATAATTCTCCCAACAATTCCATCTTTTCAGTTGGTATAAGATATATTTTCTCAACACACAATAATATAAAAAGTTGAAAGTACGAGGTATTATACATCT
>Ga0307507_10005005_pt1 | contig 22428 bp, 22 predicted proteins | sample 7_EM_MG_FD_207223 | JGI IMG/M metagenome (GOLD analysis project Ga0307507, IMG submission 207223) | Populus trichocarpa ectomycorrhiza microbial communities from riparian zone in the Pacific Northwest, United States - 7_EM | ecosystem: Host-associated > Plants > Roots > Unclassified | place... | reverse complement strand
AGTTGAAGGCCAGATTAATGATATAATGCGTGACCTTCGTACAACTGAACTCGTATGAGAGATAGAGCGGTCCTTAAGCAAAGCACATACTTGAACGTTCTTCCATCCATTTTCCTAGTCCCATGCTTTAATGGTCATGTCGTCGCTACCACACAATAGTCGCTGTAGAATGCACTGTTAATTTCTGGGCTAGGATTCCAGATATTTCCTTTTGATTCTGATTTTGCTTCGATGTTACAGAATTCGACTAATAAACAGAAATAGCCGACAACGAAAAAGGAACAGGGGATCAATCCTTCTTTTTATGTAAAACGCACTTCCAAAAGACACAGAGAACAAGGCGGCTCGATCGAGAAGAAATTTGGGAACAACTAGGGACAAGAACAGTCTCAAGGCAGGAGGAAACACAGCATCGAACAAAATTGCAACAATATCGGTTTTGTGGCCATAACCAACCAACTTGTCAAACGACTCTAACGAATCAAGCATGACCAGGGAGTTAGGTTGGGAACCAAGAGCAGTCAGGGCGGGTCGGGAGGCGTGTGGTTGTCTGTATGTAGGGGGGGTGGGGGAACGAATTGACGGAGTAGGGTCATACCGTAATTAAGAAGAATCTAAATATATGGAAAAAGGAGCGTTCAAGGCACACGATATGGAAACGTGCGCAACAATACAAATGGGGAGGGCGTTTATCTCAAAGAGAAACAAGTGAACAGTGGATAGAAACAGACAACCAGGTCGAACTGAAAAATCGACTCATACCATCATCATCATCAAGGCATTCGCGCCCCCACCAACACTCAGTGCCTGTGGCTGCATGCCGTGTCCCGGGGCGTGCATATGATGGTGCGAAGGCACAAATGAAGCGCCACACATTCCTGCCATCCTGGGCACGCCAGCAAAATCTTGCATTGCGTGGTGAAGTTCATAAGCTGGGCTTTGGCTGCCAGGGCTGGAGCCAGTCAAACTACCGCTTCGCTCACGACGGAAACCAGGGTGGTGAGATGGGACGACAGAAAGGGGGGAACCGCCGCTGAAGGATGACAGAGAGCTGGTGGTGGACGCAGGTGAGCCAGCGTTGGTTCCGTTCGCGGATACACCCCCAACCGGAGATCCAGAAGCCGAGTCGTTACCAGGGAGACCATGAGACCCTGATGGAGTGAACTGAGCACCAGTCGCAAACCCTGCGACTTGAGAAGGCACCCAGTTGGCAGCACCGTTCGTATAAGTCGGGGAGCGGGAGTCGACGGTCGGATAGCCGACTTGGGAATTATTTTGGGCAAAAGGATTGGGGTTTTTGAAGAGCATAGCCGTCATACGAGGATCTTCCAAGTCGTGGGGCTGAGGAGCCATCATGGTGTGCTGAAGCTGTACCTGACGCTGTTGAGCAAGATGAACGGGATGGATGTCCCCTGTCTGCTGCTGCGCATACATGGCGCCGAGCATGGCGACCTCCTCTTCAACATCGTCCATGTAGGAGTTGTATGGCTGGGCTTGTTGCTGGGAGTTGTGAGGCATGCCTGGCATGGCGGCAGGTTGTACAGGGCCATAACCATCTTCCGCGTCTTCGTCCTCCTCTTCAATAGCAATGCCCTGAATGACTTCTAATTCACCCGTGATGACCATAGCAAAGCCATCGCCTCTGGCTGGTTCATCGACACGCGGCAGGCCGGCGCGGTCTCTCCACTCGTTGACCTCGCGACGGAGGGCATCGGCTTCAAGCTTTAGCATTTTAAGTTCACGCGATGCAATGAGACGGTGGCGACGAGAAGCTTGAATGTGAGCGATGGAAGAATTGACGATGGAGGATTTAGACGGACGGCGGATCTGCGAAAGATTGGGTAGAAGGGTGGCCAAGTCCTGGAGTCAAAGTACATTACTACGGATCGTGCGTGATAAAAATATGAACGACTCACGAGGAAACGACCGTTTAGGGTTTCCCTTCGCTGCCTTTCGACGGCATTATGAGTTGCACGGCGTTCGGCCGTATTGGCACGACGGCTTGGCTTGCGCTTTACTCCACCTGCGGGGGGGATCTGATCATTGATGGGGGAAGTGGTGATACCGTTGTTGTTGTTGTTGTTGCTGCTGTTGTTGGAAACTGAAAGGTTGGAGCTGTTGTTGTTGCTGTCGACGCCGCCTTGTTGAGAGGCATCTGAGGCAGGGGAGAGAGAAAGAGACATGGCCATTGGTATAGGAAAAAGAGCGTGCGGTGGTGATACAAAAAAGACGATTTATTTCTTGGGAAACGCGAGCTAGGCTCAAGCGCTTTATAACAGAGTATGGGTATTTGATAGCGGGGAGTGAGAAGCCGGCAAGGGTCGCGAGAACTGTGGGCGGTGAGCATGGTGAAGACGAGGAAGAAAGAAAAAAAACGGACTCCAGGCGTTATCCTTGGGACGGCGGGGGAGGGGCGGGGTGGAGAGAGGAGAGGAGGTTGAGAGGGAGGGAGATCAAAAGGCCGGTACCATAAAGTTCTGGGAGGCACCTCCTTATACCCGCTTATGTAACACATTGTACAAACAACTGTCCGCGAACAGCCTTGCATTCAAAACACACCCTGCAATCCTCCCGGTCAATTCAGTTTCATTCACTTTCTCCTGCCTAATCTGCTCACGAACATCCACAACACTGCCAATCCGTCCGTGGTACCAGATCACATTGACCAACATCATGACATTTGGATGATGGAAACTTGAATGCACTACGACGAAATCCACCCAGCCTCGCCCATGCCCAAGGATTTACCTGCCATTAGGCTCAACCTTTCAAACAATGTCCATCGCGACCGCAGCACTCCTCATCGGCAGAGACCGGGTGCACCCCATTTTGATGAAAAGTATTTTCATGTACTTTTTTCCCTCCGAGTTCGCCAGTACTGATAATGATGATAATGATCCCGCGACCGTAGGCGACAAGGTGAGCGGTGGAATCCCCTTCACCTCCGTGAAACGTCGAGGATCGTGCATGCAGTGCGTCTTTTTCGGATTGCGAGTATCAAATTGGGAAATGTTCTCAGGGCAACCTGTATTAGGCAAAATCACGCAAAATTTGTTGGAAGGAGATGAAGCGGAGAAGATGCAGCGATTTCTCAAGTTCAGAGTTCATCAATCATCATTAGGAACCATCCCATCAATATGACAAGCACGCCCACTCGATTCGTATAATAAAATTCCTTATCCGAGCCAATTTCTACGATGCTCCGTTCAGGAAGTCATCCAAGTATGTCACGCGCAGCAGTTTATTGAAACGTTTGATGTATGCCAGAGCAAAAAACAACAAGCTCCCTTTATAGCTAATATATAACAGGGAGGAGAAACCTCGAATGATGCTAGAAACTCGGACCTCAAAATCAATCATAGTGATCATATATCCTCCTCCTTCTCGAATAGAGTCATATTTGTGCGAACTTGCAACAGCGCTCGTACGTCATTGACAGCCTAATTATCATTGTGTCAGACCGACGTCGCACTTCGGTACATAGCATTCGCACTAAATGAGGCTCGTAGAACAAGGATGTATGCGTAACCATATTCCGAAAGCCCTGGGCATGCAGGTAATATGCCGCAACTGTCTTGCTTACGGAACGATCGACACTGTTATCACCCCAAAAGGTAGGGAACAAAAAGCCAACACTTTGTCATCTAGACCCCGACCTTGAATCAGAAACGAACGAAAATTCGGACCCAAGCCTCAAGGCGTTGAAGATCCCCAAGACAGACGCTGGCTATTCCCATTTCGGAAATCGTCTAATCAATCGCCCACTCCAACAATTTCACCTGCATTTCTATCCACGTTTGACGATTCGCACCCGAATTAAAGGGTTCATTGTGCCAATGTCGCAAACAATACAGTTTCGCCTCAGTACGTGCACGCACTCTGCCAAATGGGGTTGCGCGGACACCAGGTACGATCTTCTTCAATTGTCTTGCGGCTTTTGCGGAACATGAAAAGAAGCAGCGGACTCAAGTTTTTTGGGTCACGAGGATTCAACGTTGAACGAACCGAGGGCTTCCATCGCTGGGGCTGCCATCTACTACCATGAATCAACCGTAGATCTTATCGTCTTCCGGAATTGGCCACTCCTCTTGTCGGCGTTACCAGCACAGTCAGCACCTTATCAGCTAGAATGCGGCTTATCGCTTGACATCCTCCGGCCAGCATATCGGGAGTTAATACATACATTCTCGGGATGGGGCCAAAACAGGGACATACACACGGAACTGGCCATAAATTATTAATTTAACATCTCCAAAACTGTTCTCATCAAAAATCGGCAAGTTTGCACCGCACTCTAAATCTGTCAAAGCTTAAAAGTGTTCGAACTCCAACCAGAATTAAACACGGCTCTACTGCTACTAGTAGCATCTCCCAGGTTTCCCTTGATGGTGAGTACGAATACCCCGATTAAAATTATCCGAGCTTCAATTAGTATCTGATGTTGATCATGAACATTTGGTTCTAGGCATCTGGGCGTCTCAGAAAGTAAATTATCCGATTGTCCAGAAAAAATTAATTCAAATGGAATTCATTGAGAAGAACCATTAAAATAGAATTTTGAGCAAATAAGTATGTCGAGTTGTGCAAAAAATACTGAGGTGAGGAACTTTCCAAAATTAGAAGTTAGTTGCAGCGCAATGATCCGACATTGATGCCACAAGATGCGGTTTACTGCCCGATATAGCAATTTCATCGCATGAGGTTTTGCATTAGGGGGTTACAGACATTTCTAGCTTTTTCTGGAATACACAAAGTTTGAAGTAAGTTACCTGAGCAAAACAGTACCCAGGTGCAATCTGATGGACACTTTCTCACGTCACGTTTGCGTTGCAGTAGAAACCCTATGCACAAACTTGAATGGCAGGTATTGTCGTCGTCAGCGAATGCGACCTACTCAATAAGACTGTGGTGAAAGATACATATGTCGCGGATGGAGCAAGTTCTTGCTATTGATAGAGACCCGTAGGTTAGTTTATCGTCATATCCTTTTGGCGCATTTTGATAGGCAAAGACAGAAATTATCACGAGGAAGTATGCACAAATCAAACTAATTCAATCCATTCATACCGCGAAGGATGATATCCACAGCCAAAAGCCAATGAGAATACACCATGCATGATTTGTCATTCGATGAGAATGGTTTTACGATAAGCATTCCCACTGGGATTCCGACTCCTTGAAATAATATACAGGACGGTGTCCATCGGCACAGTCACGGGAGGAAAAACAATACAAGGACGGGTAACCTCATGCTATCCATTCCGAGAGTTTATCGAGTTATGAGCAGGCTCATGGTCGCTCCTCTCCTCCTCCCGATCTCACCCGTCCTCCTCCTCATGGGCGCTATTGTCGTCGTTAGACGTAGGACCAATACCCTCAATTTCCTCCCCTTCCAGTCCAAAAATCTTCCAAAGTAAATGCACTTGACCGAACGGCCTCTCACTCCCAAGGAGTGTCGCTCCCGCTTCATACTTGTTTTCAGGTTTCTTGACTTCTGCACAGATCATGCGATAGGCCTCGGCCAACCGAGCTAATGCTTTCTGGTGAATTTGGCTGTGTAACTTCTGGACAATAACCTGGGCAAGGCGTGGAGAATGTACAACTTCCAACCCAGACAACCACAACGAAAATTGCCGCAATGCACGTTGGAGGTAGAGTGGTTGTGTCGCAGGTATGCGGGAAAGCGGTTCCTATGAAAGTCGTTTTAGTTATCTTGAAGTAATCCCGTAATGGTAAACCAACATCAGTTGTACGATTCCGTATTGTCTCGACGACTTGAAAGAGGCCAGCGTCATGAATGACATTAGAAGCCTGCAGAAAAGAGGTTAGAGAAAGGAACACCTAACCAGAGGAAAACAAGTTCGGACATGTTCATCAATCAAGAGCCGTATCCGCTCGTCAATCATAAAGTGGATCTCTTTCTGCTTTTTGAGGGTGAAATCGAATGGTACAAGGACGTTCTAGGAAATGTCAATCGGAGCGTACAGAGCCCAGCAAGGGGACACACCGTGAGATAGCACAAATAGTTGAGTACAAAAATTGCACCATCCCATTTCGGTTTATTTTTCTGCTTGATTTCAGCATTCGTAAAGCACACGGTAAGCATTGGGTCGACCATGATATCTAGGACCTGGTCAAAACCGGCCAGAATGTCGTCCTCATTTTCGTCGCCCAGCAAAGAAGATTGGTACACCAACATCACCTCCCGTAGGACTTGGGCGTGATCCAAAATGAACAGAGGGGGGCTGAGGGACGGATCATCTTCGTCCTACAATCGGCTTTAAGTTATGGCCACAAGATGATAATTAGAAGGACCTTACCAGCGTGATTCGAGTTAGTGTTTGACTGTGAATTTCAATAGACTCGTAAAAGATTTTATAAGACAGGTCCGTCAATCTGTAACAAGTCATTTGGTGCGAGGGTATTGTTGGGAAATATTAAAAACTTACTCTTTGAGCGTTGAGGAAAGCAATGCCTGCTCCCCAACAGTTCGATACATTGTCAGCAAGTAGAATTGTAACAAATTGGCGATCTTATAAGACACGATGCTACTCTCCTGTAACCGGATCGTTTGTTGCACTCTCATCTGTAAATCCGTTAGCGAAATTCCAGGAGGTAATGGAGAAACCCACCCTGAGAGGAACGCAAAACTTCGAAACAGACAAGTCCATCAATTCCTTTATCCATTCTTCTTCATTGTCGAGTTTCCGAACACTACCCATCATCCTCTTATCACTCTTTATCCCGAAAAGATTGTCGACAAATTCACGCTCAGCAGCAATTGCTTGATGCACCCAGGCCAGGATATCACCAAGATATCTAATCGGATCATGAGCGTGAAGTTCGATTGGCCGAGGGAATCCGGATGGCCCGCCCCGAGTGAGGGCTGTAACAAATGCAGAGAGTAGGGTCGCTTGACGTGCTTCTGAAAGGATGCTGAGTGCTTCACTAAGAAATGTAAATCACGGAGGTAATACCCACATTTAAAGAATATCACTCACGTTAGCAATTCTGATCGTTTTCTCAGCCTCTGAACGGCTTCTCGCATCACAGCATTCACTTCGATCTGTGAGTCACGTCCGGCTTGTCGAAATTCATTCGAACAGTATCGAAGAATTTTTTCATACGCCTGCTCGAGATAGGTAGATGTTGAAGTCATTATTTCTAGACTGAATATTTGATAAACCCCATGAATATTTGACATTTCTGAGACACACCCTGCCTTGGTCGAACCATCTTCGCCAGCCATAAGGATGCGACAATCCTCTCGTATGCGTTCCGTCCTATCCATGGCTTCAAAAAAACTGGGCCCCAGGGGTATGTCCCTTGAAGTCATGGCCTCGACTTCACTATCACTCAATGTGAAGCGCTTCAGAAAAAGTGTGATAATGGTTTTTTTGTCATCTACAAATTGCCTATGAAGAAGTCAACATTGCAAAAGTCTAGGGATCCATGGACGGACCTTTCGTCACGCAGATTTCCGGCTCTTTCCAACAAAATCTTGCTCGACTCATTGGTCATCGTCAGTTGCGTTTCAGCAGCATCGCAGCTCGCCCGCATAGCTGCAAGGTGGGCTTGTAATTCCCGAAGTTTCTAAATCCTAATATATGAGATCGACGATGTGCCTGCGAAGCTTTCGAAAACTCACAGAGTCAACCTCCCCCAATGCAGCGAGAAATTGCCTACTCCCCTCTGCCAACTTTTTCTCCATATCCTTCCTCATATTTTTCCTTGCTCTTGATGCCGATTCGCCCGGTGAGCTCTCGATCTCAACCTCATCAACAAAACTCCTCCCATTCTGTGATGCTTTCTCTGGAGATGGTGCAGCGTAAAGTTCGGAAAGTGTCTGGAGAGCTAAGCCTGTTTCCCCGTCATTGAATTTAGTGTTAAGAACTTTATACAATCGTGCAGCAACAGGATTTCGTGATTGGGAGGGATGAGAAGTCCGTAAACGTGGAGAAGGAGCACTTGTCTTTGGCGTGAGTGATGAGGAGCTGTTCATGTTCAGTGGTAAACAAACAATTTGGCAGTGCCGCGAAACTCCGGCGCATAACATCTCGATGAACACAGTCATATACATAGTTCGTGGTCTCACTCCAAACTTTGATAGAGTATACATCTGAACCTTGGCAAACCTAGGATGCCTATCTCCTCAGCTGATGGCTCTCCAGGAGAGACAATCATCGGTCGCCTAATTGTAAGGGATAATCTTCCCAAGGACGATTTACACATTATAACAGCCGCCATTCCCTAGTTGTTACTGGAAGCCCTGGTACATCTCTCGTCTATACCATCCCACTTCTCTGGATGCCCGGGCGCATTTCAGCGGAAAGCACGCGAGTGGAGGGAGTTGGATAAGGACGTGGTCCGAGTCGGACTGCCGTCATCGGAGAAGGGTTTTTACAATCTATTGCAGGAACGATGTATTCAGGTGGGCTTGTAACATTATTATGATTAGGAGTTGTTCACCATGTTTGACTTCTACGCTAACTCCCGGACTCACTGTTGCAGTCCCTGCAACCTTGTACATGTCCAAGATTTGTCCGAGAAAGGCCTTGATCTTTTGGTTACCAACTTTGCATTACGGTCAGTATCGACCCCGTCGTCATTATGTTACACAAACCGACCACTGGTTTGTTCCTCCTCCGCAATCTACTCATTATTTCGTGAAGCGGGTTCAAGAAGGGAGGTTGGGTTTAGTCAAATGCCAAGTTCGAGGGCAAGTCATCACGAGCGAAGGTTATCTCTCTAGTTGGGCTTACATGCAACGGTGGTAGCTTATGGAAAGCTAGAAAGCGACCTTTGTCTTACTAGCCTCGGAACTCTCTCTTGATAATGCAAGGACGAGAGTCCACTCTGAAATACCATCCTCATCTCCCTCACTTGACGTCTTTTCGACACATGCACCCTTCTCGGCAATCCAGAGGTTCAGTCGCCGCCCTCTTCTCAGCTGGAGTGTCTTTGGAATGCTTATCTACCAATTCATGATCGCCATCGTTGGCGATACCGTCGGTTTCAATTATCCATTACTCTTAACGGCAGTTCATGAAATAATTTCAAAGTCCACACAGCGACGTCGAGAATAATGTAATTCCGATGAGTAACAAAGCTAGGTCATGTCCTGTCCCCCTGCCCAAACTTCTTCACCAACCTCGCCCCCAGAGGGCAAGTGCACTCAAACGACTGTTACAAACCCCTTGGAAACCGGACGAACATTGGGCATCTTAACAAATCTGCTGTGTTCATTTTCACTGACGTCCTCGGTGACGACAGAAAGTCGACAAGTGCTGCGTTCTCTCATTGCAGCTCGTACAGCGCACAGGTATGCTTCATTCGCCCATTGGGCTTCCTGCATTTGAAATTGTCTCCTATCTCTCTGTGTTGCCTTCCTTTGTAAGATGAAAACGCCCTTCGCTGGTATGACTTCCCAATCTCTGTAGGTCGGTTCCCAACCGGGATGCCAGCATACAAGTCGGTGGGAGATACCTATTCGGGTTAGGAAACATAAATTGGGAAGAGCGTAGGCAATAATACTCAATGTGAACTGTCTTCAGGTACCTTTTGGATGATTTCACTTACTGCCAAGCTGGGCTTAGAAGTACGCTGAGGTCTACATCGAAGACGAATCCTAGATTGACGCAGAATTTGGAAAGTTGGGCGAGGATAAAGTACCAAATCCACGGAATACAGACTGAAGAATAATACGAGGCGCTCGATAAGGCGCTCAAGCGATTTGGGCATACATAGCCAGAGTCTGCATCATAAATAAAGAATTTACAGGGCCATACCCTAAAATTGGATGTCATTTTAAATTTGAAATATGACAGTGGGAAAAAGTATAAGTGTATCAGCAGCTCCTTACGAAATAGGAACTGGTAAAGGAGTATCTGGTTAAGTACATAGTGGTACTTGTAACGTTAACAGGCTGCCCAACATAAGGCACACGTCTTTGTCGAGCAAAGTGACGCTTGTCAATGTAGGAAACAAGTAAGGGTTCTGGTAGTCACATTCTCGACTTGTGTATGCGTTCAACGGTGTTCATCAAACCTCCGCCGACTTCAATACCCCGGGTTTGACAAATATAGCTGAGTCATCCTCAGGCTATCCCCCTTCCGAGTTTGAAGATTGGTGTCACTGCGTGCATCGTTACATGTTACAGGTTGCATGAATTAGTCCGTCGAAATTCGCAGCTGCCAATTGGAACACACTAAGCTAGCGGGTGTGCAATCTTAAAATTCACTGCACTGAGTGCCTATTCATGACACGACGTGTTTCAAACATATCATACTCTAACATGATGCAAATCAAATTCAAATCAAATTAAATTCCAATTTCTGGCACGGTATTCAACTGTATGCAATTTGCCCTAGATGATGATGGAAATGAACCGCTGTCGGATTTCTCCGCTATACATATCATTTCGAGCTTGACACCCTTCATCGATGCATTGAAAAGACCATCGTGCTCGTCCTGTGAAGAGTCCCTTCCGCCCCTCCCTTACGTATATGGTCAACTTTCGGCGCCATCCGCTGATCTAGATTGACTTGTAAGGGGTACTTATATAACAGCGCTGTCCGCCTGTCTGCTGCGGGTTAAATTTCGCCATGTCTTCTCCTCCGCTTCCTCTTCATAAAACGTAGGTATTTCCGGAATCCGATATCCTAACAAACTGTACTGATTCAAGTGGAATCCAGCTTGGGTTATTTGTTTATTGGTGTCATGATAGCAAATTCGTGGGTTCCTTCTGCTGTTTAAGGACCAGACTGCTGAATTTCCCCAGCTTGCACGGCAGTGCGTAGCTTCCCTTAGAATATTTGAAGTTGTGATGTGAAGCTCCCGTCCATTAGTATCGATTGTCCAAACATTTTATTACTATCGACATCAGAACGACAAGTGGCCCATAAAATTATTGGTACGGTCCCAAATTTTCATAATATTTATATTCTTCTAAGATAATTTGAATCAAGGTCGCCGCCGTCATTGCTTTCGACACTATTCATCAAGGCCTGATCACCCATACAGGTATCACTGTCTTTATTTCATGTCACCCTTGCTTACGAGTACCTTTTCCTTCGGTCCCAACATATACAGTTTATATCTATGTGATCTCGAACTGGGGTGATGTGGAACGGCTCGGCTACATAGTTCCGTAAGAGCCATTGTCTACATATGATGCAACTAGGCTTACTGAAGAGCGCTACCCCACTATCAGGAGTCTAACAGTGCGTGATTCTAGGCTTATTTTCTGGTGTAATACACTCAGCTATGAATGTCAATTCAGATCCAAAATTTCTTCAACGTATGTGGGACTTTTAAATTGAAGAATCGAACCGTCTCACTTTGTTAAAAAGGCTTTTATAGCACTCTTTGTTCAAAGGTAATGCATTTTCTCCCATGCAGTCTTTGTATTCTAAAGTAAATGGAATAGTTTTCTGACCGCGCGAGTGTGGAAACGTATGAACCCTTCAAATCGCGCTCTTTGCCTTGATAACCACTTTTTTTTTCCAGTCAGCGATGGAAACATCTGGCTCACATGTTTCTTGGTGTGTATTGTAGCGAATGGAATTCTCAACCCAGACACCTAACAACGAACTGTTACAATTCACATAGGCCCTGTTTGTGCTGGCTGAATTTGGTAAACCAGTTTCTGTCGCGTTGTTAATCGTTTTGCTCATCATTTTTCTTGACTCTCAGTTTCCGTCACTGGTATGATAGTACCGTTTACTCAAGCTAAAGACTTTCTAAAATGACTTACCCCCAAGTTTTCACCATCTTGGAGTACGTTTTCATTACCCTCCTCTACACCACTTCTTTTTGATAGTGATTCGTTCAGATTGCAATTCGAAACCTACCATCAACTGACGGCACTGAAGGTGAAGACTTACTCGACTTCAGTCACTCTTCCCAGATGAAGATACTGAAGGTCAAATCCAGCCTCTTTCCCTTGTTGTAAACATTCTCGCAGCGGTTAGTGATGTGTTTATAGCGGGGTTGTTATGCTTCCTGCTTCATCGGCTTCGGACGGGCTTCCAAAGGTATTCAGTAATCTCTTTATCTCTCCTCTGACTCATAACCTTTCGCGATTCCCACAGATCAGATACCATGATCAACAAACTCGTAAGCACCCTTTTCTTTTCTTTGGCCTGAATCTGTCGTGTTTTGTGGTCTGCTGACCAATATACATATAGATGTTGTTCGCACTCAATACAGGTCTTCTAACAAGGTTGGCAGGTCTTGAATGGTACCCCTTCTCATTGAGGAAGCTGATATTGTGATAATAGTCTTTGCGCAGTTGCTTCGTTCGTCTCAGTATGATCCCTTTCTATATTATCCGCAAACTTGCAGCTGATCTTTACGAAGTACATCACAGCCCCAAACACTTTCCTATACATCACGTTCTACTTCTGCATCGGCCGTCGTAGGTGCTTTACCAACCTGCATCAAGTATCTCTCATGCAACATCCATCCAGTTTATACCAACTCACTCTCAATGTGCGTAAGATGATCAGTGGAAGCTCAATCATACCACTGTCATCGCTCGATACTTCGAAGAGCGGCGCCACTGCCGGAGTGAGTTTGTGCACTTAGAAAATGTGAAATATTGATTCATAAGACCTTGCAGGTTTCTTTTCATCCACAGCAGCGGCGTGCCACACCCAATATACCGATCATGATCGATACCACTACAGAGTACACAACTGATCTTATACAGGATCAGAAGCAAGATCGTGACGCTGGCAAGTTTGAGGTGAAGTTTTTTTCTCTTATGTTGTATAATTATTCTTAATTCTGGTTCTAGTATTTACAGACGTCGAGTTCGAACTTGGGTGCCAGCTTTGATGAAAAAAATGTTAGCGTATAACACGATGAGTTAACAGGCTATTTGATTTACATTATTGTTTCTGCTATGATAGTACGCGATTCCTTGTAGAATAACTAGCAATTAAGGGGAAGCTGTGGGATTCCACCAATTCACTGAAAGTATAACCTCCAGTGATATTCGGAAAGAGAAAGTCAATCTCGGCACTCGACTGGAACGTAGATAATTATGACTGTTGACAATGTGGTGCTTGAAAATGGTAGATTCCATGATTGTGGCTCTACACAGGGCGGGCAAACAGGCGACTTAGATATGAGTTTTCCCTTCTTGATTTTTAGTAGCTGAAGCTGACAAACCTTTCAAAGACGTACGGCATACCTGACTTAATTTGATTTCGTTGTCTGGGTGTAGCATCGCTATCTCGGTTCGCGTTGGACGCGGATAGGGATGTAAACAAAATGACGGTGGCTCTATCGATATTCCCTAAATCAAAAAGGACTTCCTTTATGCCGAGGAGGGGCAAATACATCAAGGTGAGGTATTTTATCACGAGAAATAGGACATGAATATTTGAATACTGAATAGCGAAAGGAACGGTGGGGAAGGGAAAATTGGCTCTCACCATTTATTACGAGTGGTCAAGACCAATAAAACCATTCTCGGAAATTTCAATGGCGCTGAAGCCTGCATTTCAAGACCACTCGACAGCGTTCGAGCGCTTTGTTGAATACAACCTTAAACCCATTGCCACCAAGGACTTTGCGGCGTACCTCAACGAGCGCGTATGGACTTGGACTGGCGCGAGTATTTGGACATCGATTACAGGCCGTCCACCTTATCGAAGAACACCAACCCATCCACTCCTTGTGGGTGAAGATCAGTTCCTTTCTCGAATCCGTGTAGTTGCCCCTCCTGCTGACGATGATGCTGGGAAACTCCTGCGTATGAGCCAAGTTGCCAGGCGACCTCTCGTGTCAAGCTCCATATCGCCCAGAGAGTAACTGGTTGAAACGGCTTGTTGGCTTGCGTGTCCAGGCCTATCCCGAGGAGAAATAAAAGTAGGCGCAGGGTCTCGTTGCCACTAGAAGAGTATTCATAGTATAATCCATCCCGAGGTTGGGTGTTCCGAGTGTAGACGATGAAAGTTTGAGTCTAATCTCGAAACAGAGTCAACTTCAGGCTCCCAAATCTTAATTACAGTCAGAAACATCTCCTAGGTCGTAGGAAACTTGACGGGACGTCTTCACAATCACCTTCCACTGGTCATCATAGCCTGCATTCTGGTGTCGTGAGGTAAATGTGCTTTAGTTCAGACGTTCATGTCGCTACCGATATACTCCTTCAGTGTCGTGTCTCAGACGAAATACAAAGCATGACTGACTGATCTGCCATTTTCTGCTCACGAGGTAAGCATGAACTCGTGAAGTGAACCGAGTGAGGTCGACCATGGATCGCCCGTATCTGTTTCGCCATCAAGTTCTTCCATGAAATTCCTCTCTGCAGTCTTCCATGACGTCGCCAAGACAAACACTCTCTGAAATGCAGACGGAGAAACCGGTCGCTAGGTCGATCGGGGCGGTAATATGGCTTTTCAATGGTGCATTATGGTTCAAGGTTTCCGATCCCTCGAATACGATGATGCGATAATCGTCCTGTATGTCATGGGTACCACGCTCGACTATTTGTAAAAGAGAAATCGACATCAAAACCGGGTGACAATGTTCTTCCGACTTGATATGACATTTTCCACCACCAACAATTCGCTTAGACCGCACACTTGGGGATTTCGAAATGTTGCAGTCGCCTTATAGCCCATGATTTGGGGAATTATCCAAGTTGCCACTGACGATCTATATCGAGAGCCTGTTGAATGAAAGAGAGAGTCAAGGACGCCTTGCTGAATGTCAGAGAAGCACATACCACGAGACAGATATCTTTCCGGAGAGCAATGGACTATTTTCTTTCATTATTTTCTCCATCCTCGAGTCCTGTGGATCTCCTGTGTGTTAAGGTCACCTAGCTTATAGTGGTACAAAAAAACACTATTCTCACTTGTAGTATACAATCCATATTCCCCAGGAGCGATGGTATCTTTAGATTCTCGGGACAAGACAGCGCTTTTTTTTGACGGAATAACTATTTCGACAGCATATCGTTGGATAACCGACTATGTTTTGAGTCAATCTCCCGAGAGGTATATTCTCTTCCCGTCGAAGTCCGACATAGTATCGTGTTAACGGAGTCGTTATCAAAGCGCCAGCCTGTTGAGAACATCAAAGAGAATCAACCTGAAATCACCTTGCGCGATTCAGTGCACAAAATGAAGACGTTACGGTGTTGTTGAGTGGAATAAGACGTGAACGCGTGAAATGTCACAGTGTCAGGAACACGAGTCGATGGTGTCACATCTTGATCTAAGTCTCTCGATAACCAGAGACATAACATGTATCCTCGATGGTCCGCATGGAGAAGTGAAAATCATCGCAGGTCAAGATGGGCGGGGACGTCCTGGAAGTCGGAATACAAGGTTCACCTCAGAAGATTAGGCTGCGACCGTCAAAGCCATGGACATTGGGAAATCCCGATCCATTCTTAGCAGACTTGCAGGCATACAATTTCTGTTGTAGATTAGATCAGTTACCACTGCCCTCAAGACTGGCACGTAACAAGGTTGTGCCCCAAATGCTTTTATGTAGTGACATGTGTACCTGGCCGATATTAGTTTAGTAGAAATGGGCATTGATAGAGTTGTTACTGCAACCTGGGGAAAAATTCGATATGGCATCTACCAAAACGGTTTTGATTTGCATTGCCCGAAATTGGTTGAGGTACGCCAGGCACAATTTGGGGTCGATCGAATTACATAGGTGATCAAGGGACATGTGCCCCTGTCACTCCTTCCAACACATCCGTAGGTATCGCGCCTGTAGATCACCGCTTGAAACAAGACTCTACATGTAACACAAGCCGCAGGTCTAGATTCGGCCAGTATTTTAGCTGCCATTACGTATGGCACCAGGCACAGGTTATGATATCGGACTAGTTAGCCCGAGTCTGATAAATAGAATACCCGTGCTGGAGGAATTGCACTTGAGAGGCCTAGGTAGATTTCGGAACGATGTGTGGGACTGCAGTATAATAGAACGTTGAGCACAGGAAATGCCTCTCCGATTGAATCGAACATCTTCATCAAATGTGTCAATTAACTTAATGGTTTCGGCATTCTAATAGGTCGGACGGAGACAGTTCCGACGAGGGGCATTGATTAGAAAAACAAAAGGCACCCGAAGATCCACGTGTTGGATGTGCGAAAGAAGCGGGCCTGGGCTGGTTCTAGACCGTAATTGGCTGGACTGGGTCTAGACTCGTGCAGGTGAATACTCGTCTAGCGCTTAAATATCCACAACTCCAGCCACTGCCAATTCGACATCTTCTCCGATAATTTGTCTCCCACGTGCACTTCTCCGCCCACTACCACCTCATCGCGCATTCAACACCCACTTCAAAACGAATCACCCATGGCCGACAGACTGAACAATGCAACGAGGACTTCAGACGACCCGATGCCCTCCACAAGTGATTTTGTAAAGAAATTGTACAAGTGCGTCTCTTTTTCTACTCTCTTTACATTTACTGATGCTCTTTCTCCCAGAATGCTCGAGGATCCTATGTTCCAATCAGTCGTATCCTGGGGTCCACAAGGGGACTGTTTTGTTGTAAAGGCATGTTGGTGGCGTCGATACTAGTACCCAAGTTCTTACAATTATCGTGCAGGACATGAACGAATTCACCAAGTCCATTCTACCCCGGATGTTCAAGCATTCCAACTTTGCCAGCTTCGTACGCCAACTGAACAAATACGATTTTCACAAGGTGAAAAATACCGACGACAATCAGTTTGGCGAGCATGTAAATTCGGGTTCTCTCTGTCCGACGTCGACTTATTTTTTATTTGGCATAGAGTTGGACATTTCGACACCCAGACTTCCACGCCGATAGACGCGAGGCACTCGAGAATATCAAACGAAAGGTACCCGCTGCACGGAAAAACCAACCAGCTTCGACTCTTCCGCTTTCCTCACATCCATATTCTTCTTCCAGTCGCGGTCGGTCTACGTCACCCCTTGGAAATCTGCCACCCCACCTTTCCGCTCTGCACGGCAATCCATACCCAAGTGTTCCTGTGCTCCAAGCGGAGATTCTACGGCTAAGGGAAGAGGGTGACGATTTGCGGGGCCGGATACGGAGTCTCGAACGAAACTATGAGAGCGTTCTTGTTGAAATGGTCGCCTTCCAACGTGGTATGGCACAACAGGACGGACTGATGCAAAATATGATCTCCTACTTTTTGGGCAACCAGAGTGGTGAGTAAGGGCAAATCTTTTTTTCTTCAAACTTGCCCTTCTTTCATGAGAGGTCTGCGCTTGTTTTGGGCATGATGTGACGCATTCAGTTTGCGCGTCCTTCCCTTTGAGGACAAAACATCTAAATTACTTGTAGATATAATTCTAGCGCATCGTTCATAGGATAGACATCACATTCCTCATCCACCACATCATTCTAATCTCTTTTCATCTGGGTCATCTCGTGGAGCTTGGGTTTTCGGGTTTTCTTTTTGGGTTTTTGTTGTATTACATGTACATTATCCTTATTTCTCAAAGTCGTCGTAGCACGAAAAGAAGAAGATCATGCCCATGCAAGCGTACTCTCTTGATCGAAATTATCTCTTTATTCTGGCGAATTCGAAGAACCACACTGCTGACCAGCGCTTCTTTTACATGTACCCGTGCTCTGCCTTCCCATCGTTCCTTAACTGTATTGTTGAAGTAGGCAAAGGCAAGACTCCCCAACCAATTGATACAAAAAATTTGGGCTTTTTTCCACCGACGGAAGCTTCACCTTCATCCCGCGACCGACTTCCAAGTTCGAATGTACGACAGCTTCAGGCCCAGCTGAAACAGCAACAAAACCAGCGTGAACGTTCGCATCTGGCGTTGGAGGCGCAGCTAAACCAAGTGACGAGGGAAAGGAAGAGGCATGAAATGTCGGACCTGCAAGATCGACCGACCAGCCCAGTATCTCAAGCGCAGGATACCCAGCAGTTTCCAGAAATCACACAACTCTCCCAATACGGTGGCTCATTAGACGCCCCAACTCTGGACGCCAACCCATTCTTACCACCCCATCTCGTTCAACGTATCATTGGATCGGGAACGCCTACAAGGTCCTTTACTCCTAATGGCAGTGAGCTAGGGAAGGCGAGTTTGCTCCAGATGAACGAGTTGAGTCGGAGGGCTGCCTATCTTAATGCAAACGGAGTTAATGCAAACGGAGAGGATGGAAATTTATGGAGCGGGTTGACCTTCACTGCTAGCGGCCCTCAACAACAACAACGTCAACCTATGCAGAAAACGGAGGGGGATAAACCTATTCAAGGGCTTGAACAATCCAAGGACGGGCATCAAGAAGTGGTCCAGGCTGGGTGGGAGGAGTCCAATGCACCGCCGAACATGAGTGACATCGAAGGTCCTGGATTTGCTACGAAGAGATCTATGAACGAGGAAAGGAAAAGGGTCGGTTTTAATGTATCCACGGCTACAGATGTTTCCTCTATCGATTTGCGATTTGGTATCCCCGAGATTCTAGAAGGACGTGGAGGAACGCGAGGGCAGCAGTCCGACAGCAATTTTCTTGCTAGAGATGGTATGACAGGTGGAGTCGACCCTGACGATTACATCGCCACATCCCAGGAGCAATCGCAACAGACGCCCACTTCAACATCATCCCTCGCATCCTCATCGGGTTCTCAGCCGTCAACCAAACCGTACAGTATGGCCCCCGATCCATGGGCATCACTAATGACGGATCAGTCCATTCTTGGAATGTTGAGCTCATTTCCTCAACAAGGATTCGACCCCAATTCGAGTCGCGGCAGCACGACAGAAGAAGAAGGGAATCCTACTCATCAAGGCTTGCAAGTCTACACTGTGGGTCATCTTTTGCCCAAGGGAATCGGTATCGGAGGTAGTGAAGATTTACCGGGTTGGTGGGCCATTGACTCAGAGACGGGTAACCAGAACGATGCCATCTTCGGTGATGTAGACGGGGCTGGGAGCAGTGGTCAGCATCAGCAACCCGAAAGTTACCAAGACGCAACACGATTTAGCACACCAACCACGGAAAGCAACAACAACGAAGATGAAGTTGTCCAACCTACACCATCTAATTCTCTCATCACCCCCGGCGCAGCTGCGAGTCTTTCTTTGTCCTCTGGTAGTGGCAGCCGAAAACTTCGCGTTCGCCGTTCAACTTATGTCCCAGGTTGGGCAGTTCCTCCTCGTGTCCTACTCGTGGACGACGATGCTGTCAGTCGGAAACTTTCATCCAAATTTTTGAAAGTCTTTGGATGCACGATCGATGTGGCCGTCGACGGTGTTGGGGCGGTCAACAAGATGAATTTGGAAAAGTACGACCTGGTACTGATGGATATTGTCATGCCCAAACTGGACGGTGTCTCGGCCACGAATTTGATTAGGAAGTTTGATCAGGGGACGCCAATCATTTCCATGACCAGTAACTCGAAGCCGAATGAGATCATGACTTACTACTCGTCGGGAATGAATGATATTCTACCCAAGCCTTTTACGAAGGAGGGGTTATTAGAAATGCTCGAAGTGTGTAGGATTTATTATAATTCGTGGATATTGGGCTGATCTCCGACCCAGAAACACTTGATGCATCTCAAAGTAATCCAACAAATGTCGAAGCTTCCGCGTTCCATTTCCGCCCCCATGTTTGAACAGGAATTCATGTCTAGTTCAAGCATGATACAATCAACGCTACCTAGTATGATCAAACCGTCGTCAGCCATTGGCAGCGACACTCAAACCATGAACGAGCCAACAGGTGTGCCCACTGGCCGTTCTTCACTCAGCTTCCTCAATTTTGGTGGTGCATACAATGGGGGCATCAACCTCCTCGCGGGTATGGGTTTGACCGATGATCAGTATACTTTGATACTGCAAAATATGGTCAATGGGGAAAGTGTGATAGATGACGGCATGAACGTTGTGGGAACTTCGGAGAAGCGGACTCTCCAAGATTTGAGCGAAGATGGGAGGAATAGGAAAAGAAGTCGCTTCGAAACTATCGAATAAAGTTGGTTGTAACTTTCCCCCGTCTTGGCACAATTTATCTTATAGTAGATGATACATGGGAGCGGGCCATAACCGTAGGGTGTTAATATTATCAGGGTCAAAAATGTACAGTAAAATTGAATACCTGGTCTTTGCGACCGAGTAAAGACATGGAACGCAACTATTTCTACCAAATACATTGACGAGGTTGCCAATTGTCCAACCAGTAGTATGGACACAATGTAAGGATATCACCTATCATGCAAACCTCAAAAAATACGCGGGAGAGGTGAAGGTGGAACTATCTGCAGACACTGCGACGAAAACTGAACCTTGGAAATACACATAAACCCGGCGCTCTGGTATCAAACCTTTGTTTCTAAGGAGATTATCTGACCCCATAGCTCATCGACAAATTTCGTGCATGATTTGAAAGGTTGGTAAAGGTATTCCACTTCCTATCTATCACGTGGGTCCCGAAAATGGTAGTTTTCGAACTCAGTAATACCAAAGTCCCAAACTTGTAACCATGTCGTCTGGACACGCTTCTCCTCTTCTATCACCTGGTGCTCCTGATCATTCTCGTACTACTCTTCCTCCCCATCCAACAGGGTCATTTGTCGTCTCGCGTAAGTCAGTAGCCCAACCTTTCGCTGCGCACAGACGCAAGGAAGTTCAAAATTATGGATATGACAAGTCCCTCCATCAGCTGAAAGATTATGAGACGCCAAAAGCGTTTTTGAAGTTCTTGGGAATTTCAAAAGACGTTCTCGCTAATGCAAAGTCCATCGGAAATGACAGCACAACGGCCAGCATACAGCCTGAGGGTAGTGGAAAAAGCAGTGGAAAGAGTAAAGGGAAGAGTACCGAAAGCGACGGAATGGCGATCGAAGAGTACACAGATTTCAGTCATGAAAATTTTGTTCGGGCGGCGAACGCCTTGGCCGAATCCATGAAGAATAAATGTGGGTACCTTCTTGCTCTGGCCTTATTTCTTCTTGCCGACTTATCGTCTTGACTCTAGATTTTCCAAATTTGCCCCTGTTGGTATTCAGGTCCACCGAAAACAAGGTCCTCCGCGGGCACGTCACAGACACCGAATGTCGGCCAGATTTCACTGCAGCTTTCGACACACATTGGGGAGACGATGCTACGACGCTCTGGCCATGCATCCGACTCGTCGGTGAAGATGCATCCTCAGGAAAGTCTAAGAGGAGTGAGACGATGAAGACCATCTCAAACTTGCATTACCTCCTCCTTGCGCGACCTGACCTCCACGTTGGGCAAGGATTAATCATCTCAAAAACGAGGATCACATTCCTTGTCGGGATTGGGGGTCGTGGCATACGCCGCTTCTCCGTCGCTTGGACAGACTCCCAACTTTACAAGCTGATGTATGCTTTTGTCTATCGCCTTTACGACTCAGGTCATTTTGCCGATCCTTCCTACGTGGCGATGGTTCCCGATCTGAAGAAAAATGTGGTCACGTATACGATCCGCCTCTCAGAGGGGAATCTAGTCTGTTCTGGTTTCTCCCCCATATACGCCACCAATCCATTTGGATCTCGCACCCATGTCCTCTCAAATCCACACTCAGATGTCAAGGTTGACGGCAAAGTCTTCACGGTGCTCAAAGATCAGCTTTGCGAACGTGACCGTCGATTTGACGAGTACGGAATCCTCACCATGAACGTTCACAGTCCAGAGAAGGTGCCTGGCGTGGTGGAAGCGGTCTACCATGAATTGGTTGAGATCCCTGTATCCCTTCGTGTATCCAGAGTTAAACACCGCATAGGACTGCAACAATTGGGAAGTCCTATCGGCAGTATTCCGACGATAAGGGGGATGTTGGAAGTTGTGTTCGACGTCCTGGAAGGTAAGGATCTTGATGTCTATTGAGGGTACTGTAAGATTCACATGTTTGCAGTGTTACGGTATTTGCGCGTCCATCGCCAAGTGCTTCATCGGGACATCAGCAAAGGGAATGTGCTATATATGCCGGAAGAGACAATACCCGCAGAGGGCGGGTCTGGTGGAGTGCCGCTCTGCTTCATCAAGTATCTCCTCGGCGAAAGGTGCGTAGAACTCAAATGGGATTGGAGATCAAGACGTGAGACGATTGTAGCACTGTCCCTCAGAAGACATCAGCTCTCCTCATTGATTTCAACAACGCTGAACACCTTGGAAGCAAGCGAGAATCCAAGCGAACCCCCCGAACTGTCAGTCACCTCGCATCTTATTATTCTATAGCTGCTCTTGCTTATAATGTTATCAGGGAACGCCCATCTTCATCGCGCGTGCTGTTCAACAAGGAAGTGCAGTGCCGCTTCCCATCATCGGGCTTGTCCCCGCAGTACCCCCCAGTCCTAAAAGTTATGCAAGTTGCCACCAGGATCGAATCAAGAAATTCCCGTTCAAAAGCAGAATCTTGGTCGAAGAGGCCTCGCCGGACAGTGTCAATCGCCAATGGAG
>Ga0307507_10005004_pt1 | contig 22435 bp, 7 predicted proteins | sample 7_EM_MG_FD_207223 | JGI IMG/M metagenome (GOLD analysis project Ga0307507, IMG submission 207223) | Populus trichocarpa ectomycorrhiza microbial communities from riparian zone in the Pacific Northwest, United States - 7_EM | ecosystem: Host-associated > Plants > Roots > Unclassified | place... | reverse complement strand
AACGCCTATCTATTGCTTAAAGTGAGTAAGATATACAAAATGTGCAAGAAGGGCATTATATATTAATTGCGCATTAAGTATAATATGCGCAATAATTATAAAATGCGCATTAAGTACAAAATGCACATTAAGTGCAAAATGCGCAATTAGCTGCATTGTGTTATTGGTTTCTATTAAATGCGGCAGTATGCCGCCTCTTAGTTAATACCATACGCTACACGTTGCAATGCGCGAAATGCGCATTTGGCCGCGAAATGCTGCCAAATGCTGCAAAAATGCTGGTAAATTTTTTCCTGACGTAAGAAGGCTGTTATAGCTATAGCCCAAACTGCCTAATGGCTAGGTTTAGTAGCTGCCGCCTAATACCTAACCTAGTACCTTAAACACTAAATACGTCGCTATGTGCCACTACCGTATAAGACAAAGACGCAGCAATAGCGGTAAAGTCAGATATAGAAACGGAAAATGCTAAATCCTAACCCTAAGTCGTAGGTTAGGACACCCTAATAATAAAGGGATCTATATATTGGCCTGCTTAATAGATGACTTAGTAAAGATAAATGGACAGAAATAGATAGTTTTACCTATAATAGGAATTACTGCTAAAAAATAATATAAAAGCTGTTCTATAATTGATTACGGAGCTACTAATAAATTTATAGATACCTAATTTGTGCGCACTTATAACTTACCTACTTTACCCCTTACTAAAGCCCGCGCCCTATAACTCGCTGACGGTAGTTATACCATATAGAAGATTACCTATATGGTACAACTCCACCTAGATATAAATGGGCACTAGAAAGAGCTTTAGGCCTATATTATACTACTTGCTAACTACCCTATTATTCTTAGAATGAACTGGCTTAAACAACATAACCCCGCCATTAACTAGAAAAAGAGAGAAGTAACCTTTAACTCTAAATACTGTAGAGAGACTTGCCTAGGATATGGCCTAGCTACCTCTATCTACTCCCTAGGATACCAACCTAAGGAACCCCTTATTACTCTACCTATAACCAACTACTACTATATAAGTGCCGCGGCCTTCTACCATATAGTATGTAGGAAAGGCTAGACTGTTACTGTAGCCTCCTAATTACAACTATATAAGCTTAATAAAGAACAGGACCACGTCCTCTATAGTAATAGGATAGATATAGTTAACCTCCTAGAAAATAATACCCCTATAGAACTCTACGGACTTTTACCTTTAGACTTTAAGAAGTTTATAAAGCTTAAAAAAGGACTTACTAATAAGGAACTCCGCAAGCTCCTCCCTAAGAGGTACTATAACTTTATTAACGTGTACTTACAAAAGAGCGTAGATATACTCCCCCTATATTAACCTAATAACTATGCCATTAATATTAAATAAGGAAAAACGCTACCCTATAAGAGACCCTACCTAATGTTAAAAGACAAACTTCTAGTTATTAAAAAGTATATTAACAAGTACCTTAATAAAGGGTTTATTTATCCTAGTATATCCCTAGCAGCCGCCCTTATCCTCCTTGCTAAGAAGCCAGGAGGAGGTATTTAATTCTATGTTAACTATAGAGGACTTAACGCTATTATAATCAAAAACCAATACCCTATACCACTTATACGTGAGACTCTTAAGCGGCTTAGTTAAGCCAAAATCTATACTAAGCTTGATATTATCGCCGCCTTTAACCGCCTCTAAATATGGGAAGGTGACGAATAGAAAACCGCATTTATATCACGCTTTGGCCAATTTAAATATACCGTTATACCCTTTGGCGTATATAACGGCCCAGGCAGCTTCTAAAGCTATATTAATAACGCCTTACAGGACTATCTTAATGACTTCTGCTCTGCGTACCTGGACGATATACTTATTTATAGCAACAACCCTTTTAAGCATACTGAGCACGTCTGAAAGGTCCTATAGCGCCTTAGGGATATAGGACTTTATATTAATTTAAAAAAGTGCGAATTCTCAATTATAGAAGTAAAATACCTTAGACTAATTATTACTACTAAGGGTGTCTATATGGACCCTAAGAAGGTACGTATAATTACTAAATGGTAAACCCCTAACTATATTAAGGACGTATAAGCTTTCCTTAGTTTTGCCAACTTCTATTAAAAATTTATATACAACTTCTTGGGTGTTATAGCACTATTTATAGCAATAATGTGAACAAAGGGCCTTTCTATAAAAGGAAGAAAAATATATCTATGTTTTATCTAGACGCCTAAATGCGAGAAGGTGTTCTAAGACCTTAAAGATGCTTTTACTAAAGTACCTATCCTAGCTCACTTTATACTAGGATGACAACTCTATCTTAAGACTAACTCCTTAGACTATGTTAACGTAGGCGTCCTCTTTTAGATAGGTAATAACGGTCTCCTCCACCTAGTCGCATTCTACTTGTTTAAGCTTATACTATAAGAATGTAACTATAAGATCTATAATAAGGAACTTTTTATAATTATATAAGTGTTTAAGGAATTCTGACTAGAACTTTCCTTAGTAGAACTTAACTAGCCAACTAAAGTCCTTATAAATTATTGCAACCTTAAGTACTTTATAACTATAAAATAGCTAAACTAATACTAAGTACGCTAGAACAAGTTCCTCTCTAGTTTTAACTTTAAAATTGTATATAGGCTAGAAGTATAAGGTACTAAGCCTAATAGCCTAATACGCCGCTTATAAGACCTTCTTTAGTCTAAAGATAACCTCTATAACTAGTTCTAACAACAGACAATCCTAAAAGCACGGAATTTGGCCCTAGGTATGCTACCTACAATAAAGCCAACTATACTTTAGCTCTATACTATAGAACTAGAATTACCTCCTAAAATTAACGAGCTTATTACTACGGTATATAACACCTCTGTTGACCTATTACTGTATTAACTTATTGCCGCAAAGACCGTCAGCGCCTATACGCTGCCGACTAAACTCTAAAGCTTAGGCTAGATTGATATGGCAGCCTTAGAAGTAAAAGAGAATAGGCTCTATTATAGAGGCCGTCTATTTATCCCTAACTTAGAAAACCTATAACAGCAACTAATCTAAATGGCCTATAATCTCCGATTAAGTGGCTACCTAGGTAGAGGAGGAACCTATAAGCTTCTTAGCCAATACTACTTCTGGCCTAAAATAATAGACTTAGTTAAATGCTTTATAGGCGCCTACCACAATTATAAGCGTGCTAAGGCCTTTAATATAAAGTACTAAGGACTACTGCACCCTCTACCAGTACCTATACGATGATGGGCAGATATTACTATAGATTTTATTATTAACCTACTACCCTATAAACAATATAGCCGTACCTATAAGAACATCCTTATAATAATATGCCGACTTATAAAAGAGCGCCACTACGTTCCAACTAAAGGTATAGCCGTTAGTAACGTTACTAATGCCTTCCTTTGCAAAATCTACTGATTATATAGGTTACCTGACTTAATTATGTCTAACTAAGGCACATAGTTTGGCTCTAATGTATAAAGATAAATCTACTAACACCTTGGCATCTCCGTTAAGATGTTTATATCCTTCTACTACGAAACTGCTGGGTAACCGGAAAACGCTAATACTAGCATAAAAGTGTACCTATAACAGGTAGTCGCCTATAGTTAAGATAACTGGGTAGATTACCTCCCACTAGGTAAATTTATAGCAAATAACTATATCTTAACTACTATAGGACTTACCCCGTTCTTTGCAAATAAGGGATATTACCCCTAATCTAGCATAGAACCACTAGAACCTATTAATAAGAAACTGCTATATAGAAAACGCCTTAAAATGCTACTTGCTAACCAGTATATAGACCGCATGAAAAATCTACTTAACTACTGCAAGGGAGAAATGGCCTGGGCTTAAGTAAAGTAGGCCTACTTCGCTAACTGTTATAGAACACCACCACCGGAGATGCGTGTTGGCGACTAGGTATGGCTAGATACACGCAATATCTCTATATAGAGGCCTATAAAGTTACTTAATTATAAGAACCTTGGCCCCTACCTAATTAAATAAGTTATTGATAGGGGAGCCGTATATAAGCTAGAGCTCCTGCCTGCCCTAGCTACCCATGGAGTATGGCCTATGTTCTACCTATGGCTACTATACCTTTACCAGCCTAACCCCTTACTGGGATAGACATAGCCGGAACCCCTACTAGTATTAATCTAAGATAAGAACGAAGACAAGAACTATAAGGAATGGACCATTAAACAAATTGTTAACTTTAAATACTTTAGCAAAGGCAGAGGACGGTGGCTCTACTATAGAGCTATCTATACAGGATTTAATATAGATTAACTGGAATGGCAACTATAGGAAGATTTTAAAAATATAAAAGACCTAATTAGCGATTTCTACTATATAAACCCACAGAAACCGGGCCTAAGTAGAGATTTTGTGCCTAATCCTCTATAGGAGCCCTTATAGAGTTAAACCGTTGTACATTGCCATATAAGGGCAGATTGCCGCAGATTGCCGCAGATTGCCGTTATGTGACGGTAAAGTGTAATTACATAACCAAAAAATCGTTAAGATGTCCAGGAACTTTAACCGGCGGTTAAAGTTATCTAATTAGTTGGATTTTTAGGCGCTAAGTCTTATTATGTGACGTTGTTACAAGCCTTTAGCGATACCCCTTTTTTCTTCTCTATACCTTAAGCGTCCCTTTTATATGTATATAGCAACCACAGCGTCGCCGGAGCTCCACCTCTATAGGAGGGGGGGTAGTGTCATGGAACCCCACCGTAGGGGCCTCCATAGGAGAGCCCTGTGCTCTCGCGTACACCTCGCGTATAGCTTACGTCAGCTACGCGTAGGTATATCACCTCCTTACGCCCTCGACCCTTATAATCGATCGCGCAACGTCTTGTAGACTCCTTGAATACATACGCTCTATAGCTATTGCCCCCGTCCCGTGACAGTTATAATCCGGTAAGTATAGTGGTAAGAATACAAGCAGTACACCGTGCTCCTTACATAGATCGCGGAGTCGCGCTGACTTATAAATTAACGCGTTATCTAGAATAAGAATAGATCGCGGCCTAGGATATAGTGTACAATAAGGGAGCACCTGCTGCTCTAGAAATAGCTTAAAGATCTCCGCCATAATTAAGCCTTAGTAGATAAGGTAGCTTAGGTATCCGTTAACTGATAGCGCTAGCAGGATACTCCACCTTTCTAACCTCTTGAACGGACGAGAGACCTCACACTTTCTTCTAGTTAGCGCCCAGCCAAACTTCCTATCGCCCGTCCTCTCATTTGAAGCCAACTTATTAAGGAAGACTAGCTAATCTGCCGTCCACATTGCTTGTCTGCCAATCCATAATATACGAAGCGCCCAACTTCTCTCTGCCGCGCGAGCCTTAAAGGCCTTCCTTAACCAGCAAGCTCTTAATAAGGTGCGGCTAACGGTAGCTATGGAGACTTAAAGATCAAACTTATTAAATAGGAAGTCTTGCATCTCATTAAGGTAGGCAGTGGGTTGGTCTTTAAGAAAGTTAAGTAGCCTCTATTACCGATAACGCGTTAGTAGAAACTCAATACTAAGCAATATTAGACTTACAAGCTCTTGATAGGCCAGAAGCAGCCTTGGTCGACCTTATATAAGACTAGCTGGCGCGTACGGCTTGTTATAGAGGTTAAGGTTTAATTGTATCTTGTAAACGGTAGGACGAGACACGTCAATAGCCTCCGCAATAGCTGACGCCTCCTCACCAGCTTCAATTCTCACCCTAATTCGATATACAACCTCAGGTGCGAGCCTTCTGCCCATTTTAGGTAATAAGTAGTGGATTAAATGCGTTACATCGCACCTCTTGTAAATTTTAGTGGGGTGCGATGCCGGCTATTCGTGAGATTAAGCGAGTAAACGATCTTTTGCAAGCGACTGTATTTGTCGGCGGGTCGGCGTTTTGGCAAACTTTGATTTTCAAATTGGTTAAAACCCAGGGATCGGTCAAAACCCCGTTACCTACGTTAATAGTAGTACTAGGAGAAAAGTATGAGATCTCTTAAATGTTTAATAGAATCTGGCTTTAAGATTTAGTAGAAGTTATTTAACCTTTTAGCGACGCCTATTGTATAAAGTATACTACTAAGTTAAATAACCCTTAAAGGTTAAGATCTTTTAAATACTATAGAGTAGCAAAGGAGTTGTAAGAAGGACTTAGAACACCCTTAAAGAAAGCTAATACTACTATAGGGGGGAGTACCTTTAATATAGACTTTGTAGAGTAAGCTGTTAAGGATTACTCTATTACTAAAGGTTTATAAAAAGGAAAGGCCTTAGTACATACTAGCCATTTAAAGAGAGCTGGGTTATTAGTTAAGGAGACGTCCTAAAAGAAGCTAACACCTAAGTGCTTAGCGTATAAAAGATAAGGATATTTACTTTAGGACTATTAGTGTTTATTTAAATATAAGAGACCTATAGGAGTTATAATTAGAGATAATTGTATTAATAGGGTATTAAAGAAGGTAGAAAAGAATAAGGATCTTACTAACTAAGTTATAAAGATTAGACTTAAAGAATAAGAAGATAAGGCTTAATAATAATAGAACAAGAGCTAGGAAGTTAAGATTAAGGGAGAAGCTAATGTGATATTCCTAGAATTGTATTATACTAGTTAACTCTACCTACTAAAGCTATTAACTATTCTTAACTTAGGAACTACTTTTTATATCTTTAATAACCTCTCTTGTTTCTATAACTTTAGGAAAGCTTTAAGATATAAATATATTATTGCCGGCAGCTTAGAAGTGCCTATACTAGGCTATAGTAATATTACTGTTTAAGTTATAAAACTAAACAAGAGTAAGAGAATCTTACGTCTTAAGGACGTTGCCTTTTATATAGACTTTAATATAAATCTAGTATTGTTCCGTCTACTTTAAAAATAAGGGTACTACTAGGATAATAAAGGAGATAATAATCTTCTAGTTTAGAAGGATAATACAATCTTATATTAAATGGAAGAATATTATAGACAATAGACTATTGAATATGTCTAACTAGGAAGTCTATTAGCGTTTAATATAAGCTAACTGCTACGCCGCTAATGGAAGCGTAGAGTATTATTAAGAGACATTTATCCAGATGCGAAAGGTAATATATAACTATAGTATTTGCATCTAGGTTATTTAGGGCCTATAAGTCTTTATTATTTAGGTATTAACACCTTAGGAGTTAAGCTTTAAGGCCCTAAGATAACGGAATGTTAATACTGCAGTCTTGCTAAAATTAAGTGTTAGGTCTTATAAAGGTTTTTAAAACAGAATATTAATAAACCCTATTTTAACCTCTATATTAACTAGACTGACCTTAAAAAAGCACAAGCCGGATTTATATAAGTTATGCTTATTTATAATACCTTTTTAGGAAGATCCTTTCTGTATTTTATAATAATGTATAGCAAGGAGAAGGAGACACTATAAGTACTTAAAGATTTTATAACGGTGCTGGGGCGCCATCCCCTATAGCTAGCTTGGCGCAATACTGTCTGTTACAAAAGATTGGTAACTCGCTTAGGACCCCAAAAAAAATCCGTATCCCCCCCCACCAAAATTTATATAAGGGGCAATTTTAGTTTTCACCACTACAATTAAAGTTATTATGAGCCGCCGTTTTCCAGATAAAGTTATTTATAGAATTAGGATTCGTATTAAAGCTAGTAAGGCGGTGCTAGCTATTATAGATGCTGTAAAGATGGCTAAGAAGACAATTTACAAGATATAATTAAACCTTAATATTTGGGGCGAACTATATGCGCCTTCTACTATGGTTTAAGGTTAACTAAGAGCTCTACTACCTTACTAAGAGATGGTAATATATATAGCTATAGTGTTAAGCTTTTTACTAACTACTTATATAGCGCCTTCTTAACTTCCTTAAAGATTAGCTAATAGTATATCTAGATAAGATATAGACCTTCCTATTTAATAAATTTAATATTTAAGTTTCTACTATAACTGCCTACTATACTTTTAAGAGAGCTTCCTGGTTATAGAAGGCGGTTATAGCTTAAGCGGCTTAAAGGAGCGCTCCTCTCTATAACGCCTAGATTGGTATATAAAAGAGCTAGATAATAGAGCAGCTTATATTTCTTAATAAGTTAGTAGTAAATAAAAGAACTAGTAATAGAAAGTACGGCTAGTTACTAGAAGGGACTATATATAGTATAGCACGCGTACTTAAGAGGTTAGAAAGGTAGAGCATTTTACCAGCGTTAGCAGTTAATGGATATCTTAGCTACCTTATTTTTTAAGGCTCTATTACCTCTATAATATTTAAAGCCTTTATAGAGAATTAGGTACTACCTTATTATACATTATATCTAGGGCTATAATTAGTCCTTATTCTTAATAATACTGCAATCTATAAATTAATATAGCTTTAAGAGTTTTATAAGCAATATAGCGTCTTACTAAAATTCCTACTACCATACTCGCCAGATTATAATCCTATTAAGGCTATATTTAGTAATATTAAGGCTTAAATTAGAAGGAACTAGTGGCTAGTTAAGGACTTTAAGAGTTTTAAGAGCTTCTTATATTTTGCTATTAGTTAAGTATATAGTATATACGTAGGAGCTCACTTCTAAGAAGTAGGATATATTATAAATTAATAGATAGATACTATCTTAATTGCTTAAACTTTAAGATTAGAGGCCTAATTCTATATAGCGTTCTAATTTTAAAGCTATAGATCTCCTATTAATCTAACATTATACCTTTACCTAGCTTCTATAACTTTAGTAAGTTAAAATTCTATTCTTTCTCTACTAACTTATTCTTAATTAACTCTAAAATAGCCCTCTGCCTCTTGCTATTAAACTTTAGCTAGTTAGCTAGCCACTTAAAGAACTAACTAAGTAGCTTAATTAAATCTGTTTCTAACTAAACGGGGCTTAAGTTTTAGGATGCTTTAATATTTAAATATAGCAGAGGATATTATTAAGGAAGGTAAGGATTTTAACCCATAAATTTAAGCTCCTTTATAAGTATAACTAACGCTAGCTTCTTAATATATAATATAGTAGAATCTTCCTTCTCTACTACTGGCTCCTTCTAGCTCTTCTAACTCCTCTCCCTATAGTTAACCAAGTTAATAATAAGATATTATAATGGCTGCTTAATAGTAGAGTTACCAGAGAAAAGCTTCTTATTTTACCACTAAAAGTTTTCTATACTAATAGGATAATAGTTAATTATAGTATTAGGTAAGTTAGGTAACTTCTTATTCTACTAGTACATTTTGCCTTTATTATAGTAATGTATATTTATATAAGGCCACCTATCTATAATTGCCGATGTTCTATTACCAGAAGCCTCCTTAGTAGTAAGTATATTAGTGTAAGGGGACTTTGTAGACAGGGGGCTATAAGGACACGATTGTGGAATAGGATAGATTGGTAAGAGAGACGAATCCTTAAGGAGGTAAGGCCTCTAGGATCGTGGAGACTATATACTACGGGCATATGCCTCCGGCACGTAACCGGCGACCATCTAAGGGGCGTCCGGAGGTTGTCCTAAAGGCAACCCGAGGTGTCCACAATAATATCCCTTACATTACTCCCCCCCTTCTTGCGGTCGGCCCCTAATCGCCATTACCTTATAATAGGGAGATTATAAGGGCTTATCCTAGAAGGGGTTTAAAGAGATATTAGGGAGATGTTGGTATACTACTATATATTATCTATCTATCTAACCCCTGCTTTAAACTCCTAAAAACCTTAATAAGGAAAAAATATAACTAGAGAAAAGACGTAAGGATTACTAGGAGACCCCTTAGAATCCTACTAGAAATGTGCTGGTGACTACTTAAGCTAACCTAAGGATTTTTATATAACTCTACTTTTAAGCCTTTATGCCAGTCTGTAATTAATTATAAGTATTATAGGCAATTTAGTGTTCCTAATATAGTTCCATAGAACCTTTTAGTATAGGATTTAATATATAGAGCCTTGGCTTGCCGTTGTCTTTAACCTTTAAGATATTAATCTATAATCCTTTCTTGTTAGTTCTGTGCTATATATTTAGCGTAGCTCTACTGCCTAGTAAATAGAAGGGATACTTTATAATAGCGCCTCTAGCTATTATACGATTTGTTAAGAACGTCTATAACGTTATTCTTTAATACTATAGTATTATTTTAGGTATAATTTCACCTATATATGTCTGTAATTAACGTCTTAATTACCTTCCCTAGCCGCGTAATTAGTTTTTGTAAGGAAGTAATAACTAAATAGCTTATATGCGTGTTTCCTTTCTTCTAAATTGCGCTATTGTAACGGAGTTATATTAGTAAGGTTGCGGCTATTTACCGGAAGGGTATTAGGAGGTGAAGTATAGAGACACCTTGCTTATTAAGCTGCTCCTTTTCTTTAATACCTTACTTCCTATTATCGCCCTTCGTCTAAATTTGGACGTATCTTTAATATATTATTAAGATTTTCTTTTTTTCTATTAATTTAATATGCCTCTTTGTTCTCCTACTAACTGCTCTTCTAATCTAATTCCATAGCGTATTCTAGCCCTGCCGCTATATATAGAACCCTAACCTCCGCTAACCTGTAACTGGTGCTGGTCCTACCTAAATAACTTTATATACACGTCCTTAAAAGACTAAAAGTCTAATAAGAAGATTCTGGATACTTGTAATAAGACCCACTATATAAGGTCTAATACCTTTAGTCCTTATAATTAATGCATGCGTACTAAGAGCGGCAGTTGCGTTAAGGTAAGCTTTCCTATCCTTAATAGGTTTCCATTGCTAACTTTAGGCTTTAATATAGCCTAGGCCTAAGTGGCGACAATCCTTTAATATCCTTAACTACTATATCGCCTAGGCTCTCTCTTATTCTAGCGCTAACGCTAAACATCTAGGTTAAATTTAAGACTATGCCATAGCTATCTACACCGCCTATAATTCCCAGCAAGCTAGCTAGTAACGCCCAATAAGGGAGCAAGGTTAGTATACTAAGGATAGGGTAAAAGATAGGGGTGATAAGAAAAAGGTCGCCGTTTACTATAAAAAGGAGTTCGCGTATACGCGTTAAGTTTTAAAAGAGCATAATATAATACGGTATTAAGTAGGTTACCCTTCGGGTACCTAGTGGATAGGTAATTAACAATTGCCATAGCAAGGTCTTAGTGGTTTTGGTCTTTACTAGCCAGCTAACATCTCTATTTATTCTAGGCTTAAGCGTATTTTTATTAACTACAAGCTTACGCCTTAAGAACTTTGTTGGTACTAGTTTAGGCCTAATATTAGTGTTAAGCGTTTAAGGATCTCTGCTCTATCTACACCTTATTGGCCTACCCCTATTTTTATGCCTGCCTGTACTTCTACCAAGGGATCTAGATCTAGATCTTATTCCTATTAGCTATTACTTAGTGGGCCAATAGATACTAATCCTACACCTAGGGATAAGGTATAGTGGCTTTTAATTTAAGTATTTAGGATTAATTTTTATATATAGTAGCAATTAGAAAGGCCTTATAAAGCATTTAGAAAGGTATAGAAATACTATTCCTAATATAGACTAATAAATAGGAATACAATTCTAGCAAAATACCCTATTAATTATATGCTATATATATAAAAAGGCTAAGGACCTGTCCTGCTTTAGGCCGTAGCCCTAATTAATCCTTATAGTTTCCAGAGCTCGTCCATTCCATATCCAATTTAACCTATTTACTCTTTAGGGCCTCTCTTAGCCTACCACAAGCTTTCTTTATAGGTTGTAATAACACTATAGTATTAGAGCGCTTTCTACAATTTGTAGATTATGGACCTTAGTCCTAATATTCTTTTAGAATATCTTTATAATAATTAAGGTGATCCTCTGGTTCCTATATAGAGTTCTTAGCGGGCCAGCCTAGCCATTTAATTTTATATTAAAGCTTGTTCTTAATAGACTTATAGCATAGTATAGCTTTAACCTCGTACCGCTCGCCTACTACTTTAAGGTGTTTAATTGGGCCTAGACGGAAGTTCTTTTCTAATAGTAGTCTATGCTATAGCTCTAGTAGATTTATATAAAATACTAAATATATATAGGCTATAGATAGGGGTAGCTAGAGACAGTAGGCTAGCTTACTAATTCGTTTCTTAATTTAAAAGGGACCTAGGTATCTTACATTAAGCTTCTTTAATAGTTAACGGGTTTTAATATTCGTTAAACGTAATAGAACCTCATCGCCTATGCCAAAATACTTATTCTGGTGTTTGTGGTTATACTAAAGTCTCTACTACTCTTGCGCATCTTATAGGCTCTGCTTCGCATACTTCCATTACTCCTTCTATTCCTTAAGGTATCCTTATACTCTCTAGTAGATATCCTTAGACTTCCTAGTAGGATCCTATAATTAATTATGCGGCCTTAGCTAGTAATTATTAGGTATACTATTAAATCCTAATAGTTAGACGCTATAGGCAATCTAGATTAGTGCAAACTGATATAATATATATTGTTTTAAGTTATAAGCGTACTCCGCATACAGAAGTAGCTCGCACTAATTGTCTTACTAGTAGTTTAAATATATTCATAGATACGACTCTAGTTCCTAGTTCTGGCGTTCCATTTACCTATATATCTGTAGATAGAAAGCCGTACTATAACAGTAGTCTATCTTTAAATAAAAGCATAGATCTAACCAGTACTGGCTTATAAAGACGCTGCCCCTATTAGTAATAATAGAGTGTAGTTAATCTACTTTAAGAAAGTATTTCTCCTTAATTAGGTTTATAAGCGCTTATACGTTAATCGTCTTATTAACGGGAAGGTATTGGACGTACTTTAAAAACTTATTAATAAGTACTAGGACTAAATTGTATGTTCATCCTTACCCATTTTTTAAGGGCGGGAGATCCGTAATGAAGTCTATAGCGTAATATTGCTATAGCTTACTAGTAGGGGGAACTGATTTAAGTAAACCCCATGGCTTATACCCTTGGATTTTATATACTTAATACTTCTTATAGTAGCTAATATACTCCTTTACTTCCTACTTGAGCTTTAGCTAGTAGTATTTACGTTAAAGTAATTCTACTATCTTAACTTGACCATAGTGGCCGCCTAGAGGATTATTGTAATTCCTTATAAGGATCTTCTATTATAGATTTGCTTCTTATAGCACCTAAACCTTACTATTTCTATATAGTAGGCCTATTAGGTCCAGTTCCCAATTTTAGCGCCTTTTAGCTTTCTTTCCGTTACGTTTCCGGTCTACTTCTGCATTAAAGATAGTATAGGAGGCGTCCCTCCATTACACCTTACGGATAAGATCTATTAACCTTTTAGATAGTTCCTAGGTGAAAGCTATTTTGCCTTATACTACTCTAAGTACGAGACTAGATAGTACTATAGATCTTATAACTTCTTAATGCGCGTGCATTAGGAAGGCCGCTATAAGGTTAAAGTCCTTTAGTTATTATAGGGCTCTAGATTCCAATTGCTCTATAGCTTTACTTTTAGTTTAAGGGGATAGCTTAGTAATTAAGGGTGGTATATTACCAGGTTCCAAACTTATATTAGGAACATCCTATCTAGGTATTTTTAGACCCTTATTGGTAACGGACCGGGTACTAGCCGGAACGTCAGTAGAGACTAATAGGGTTTGCACCACCTAAGACTTAGTGCGTAGAGCTATAGGTGCTTAAGTATCCTATACCTAGAGCTTGTTCTATAATATAGGGAGTAAGATATCTATTATCTATTTTCCTTCTCTTGTTTTAAAGCCTTTAGTATAGTCTAGCCGTCATAACGGTCCGTTAGCAGGGTTATTTTCCCCTAGCTTATATTTAATCTTAAAGTTAAATTGCGCGAGCTTCTCTACCTATCTAGCTTATTAAGGTATAAGCTCCTTTATAGTTATAAAATAGCGTAAATTATAATAATCTAAGAGTATATAAGTGGTATAGCTTGCGTACTCAAGGTAGTATTGCCACTGTTTAAAGTAGTTAACTATAGCAAGCAGTTCCTTATCATGGGTATAATACCTAACTTTAGGTCCCTAGAATTTTCTGCTATAGAATACTACTAGTCTTTAGTAGAGCTAGGTAGCATCCGGATGCCTATTAGGTTATAGTAGGATACTAGTAAGGGCAAAATTCGATATATTAGTAACTATTATTAGTAGCTAATCTAGGTTAAAATGCCATAATAGTAGAGCTTCTATAAACTTTATGCGTAGTTCCTAAAAGGCTTTCTGGACCTTTCCGGGCTATATCTATAGTTTATACTATTTAGTTAGTCCCTTTTTAGTTTTCTTCCTTCCCGCCTTTAAGCTTTTTGCTCCTTAGGCCGGGTTTTAGAAAGCTTTAGTAATATAGTTAAATAGGTATTAGGTAACATCTAAGTAGTTATAAATAAAGCGCCTATAGAAATTGGCAAAGCCTAAAAATACTTAAACATCCTAGTAGCTCTCTAGCTCCAGCCACTCTTAGATTGTCTACACTTATGCTAGGTCTATAACTACACCTATAGGCGTTATAATATAACCCAGGAACTTAACCTGCTTAGTATTAAAAACACACTTTAACGCCTTAGCATAGAGGCCCTAATTATCTAAGCGTTCTAGTACTTCGCGGACGTGTTACTTATGCTAATCCTTATCTTCTAAGTAGATCAGAATATTATCTAGGTAGATAATATATATGCGGTTAACTAGTCCCCCTAAGGCTCTATAAATATATAATTAAAATATCGCAGGCGCATTGGCTAGCCTAAAAGGCATTACTATATACTTAAAGTGGCCGTATTGGGTTTTAAAAGTAGTCTTTTATTTATCCCCTTTTTTAATACGGAGCCTATAATAGGCGTCTTATAGGTCTAGCTTCATAAAGATTTTCACCCTAAATAGTTAATCCAGCATTTTACTAACTAGTAGTAGTAGGTAACAGTTCTTAATTATAATCTTATTAAGACCGTAATAGTCTATATATAGCCTTATAGTTCCATCTAGTTTTGGGATAAAGAGGATTGGCGCGCCTACTAACAACTTACTAGGCCATATCTATCCCTTTTCCAGTAAGCTGTTAAGGTACTCCTATAGGATCTTAAGCTCTTTATAAGAGAGGTTATAGATAGAAAGGTTTAGCGGTTATTTACCTTCTTCTAGATTAATTATATAATCGTATTCTAAGTTCCACTAAAGGACTTTTACTCACCTACCCAAAAATACCCTTAGTAAGTCCCTTAGGCCTACTAGGATATTTAACAAATTAGGGTTATGTTTATCCTCCGCGTTATTATCGGGTAGGTCCTAAAGGTCCCTTAGGACGCTTATAGGCAGCGTTATACGCTATAGTGGCTGTTTATATATAGTTACCACTATATATTAGATAGTTTTATACAGTAGCCAGTAGAGGGTAGGGAACTCTTTAACACAGCGTTTAAGGTGTTATAGCATACTCTCTACGTATTGCTTAAGCTAGAGTAACCTATAGTAGTAAAAGTATCTTATGGGATCTTTAAAATCACCGCCTCCCTATAGTATCTCCGCGACCTATCCAGTAGTTCCCCATAGGGTATCCATTACAGAAGGGTTATCGCCTATGCTAGGCTTTATACCTATCTTGCTATAGAATAGAGGTTGGATCCAATACTCCTTTAGGTATAGGGCGTATACTATTTCTCCTAAAGCTATATCTTCTAGGATGTCTTTTAAGCTTATTAGTAAAATACGCCCTTCCAATTCTTTATTATTCCACTATTTAAAGGCTCCTGTCTTAAAGCGTATCTTAAAATCTACTTTTGCAAGCCAAGAATATCTAAGAATAAGGTTATAGCCTATAAAGTTAGCCACCCAGAAGGGTTGCGGGCTAACTACCTTAGTGCGGTTATATATGTTGGCCACTAATACTGTAAGCTTATAGGCACTATATAGTTTAATCCAATGCTTATCTAGGAACCCTATAATAGGTTTCCGCTACTTTAGCAACAAAATAAGCTTATGCTCTTTTACTAAATTATATTATATAAGATTAATTTTAGCGCTGCTGTTATATAGTTAGAACTAACGTACCTCGCCTATAGGGAGTACTATTTCTAGCTTAACAGCAATATAGAGAGTCTCTCCTTCCGTATCTTGCCCTAGTTGCAGCTAGAAAAGGTCCGCGACTAAGGCTTTTCTTTTTTTAGATTATTAGTACAGTTATCACCCTACTTATTTTTTTAATTGGGTTTACCTCCAGAGAAGTTTTCTTTTAACTTTTTAGAGTGTTCCCGTAAGGGTGCCAGATAGGTATTAGGTTGGCCTTAGAAGTCTTTTCTATTACTTAAGGTCCCTAACTTTAACCCTTCTAGATTTCTCTTTAAGAACGGCTTCTTTAAAGTTTAGGTCTACCCTATATTACTACTAGAGTACCCGTGTTTTTAGTTACCCCTTAGCTTCTTACCAAGAGAGGTCTAGTTCCTTACTATATTCTTAGCGTTTAAAACCACTCGTTTAAAATCCGCATATATAGTAATCCGCAATAGGGCTCCCACGCGCTTTATTTTATTAAAAATTGCTAGCTTAATTCTAGCCTAGATAAATCCAATTTTCTCCTTTTTATAGATGCTACCGTCCTCGTTTTTAAAGGGCTCTAGATCTATTAGTTAAGCACGAGTTTCTATAAATTTTATAAACTGGCGGAAATCGTAGCAGTTAAGCTATATCCTATTCTAGAATAGTTCTGCGTGATTATATTATACAATATATAGATCTTAAGTCTACTTCTTTAGGAAGGTTTGCAGCTGCAGCTATATAGTAATTTGCTCTTTATTAAGCTAATTTAGTGCGATCTAGTTTAGGGATTAATCTTTAATCTTACTAATAATCCAATAGGTACGCTCTTTAGTATTATCTTATATTATTAGCATTTTAAAGAAGTTATCTATTTTATAAACCTAATTATTTAACTGTTAGGCGTTAGGTCTCTAGTAAAGTTCTAAACTACTAAAGGCCTTAGCCAGTTAGTCTATATTCTTTTTCTATTTACTATATAGATACCTCTCTACGTCTTCCATACCTCTTTAGGTAGGTACTAGGTATCTCCCAGAAGGCCCTTAGCCTTAGCTAGGTTATAAAAGATTTTATCTAGCTTAGATTAAGCTCTACTAGATCTAAACCTACCCCTAGAGGTTTCTAATATATTTATTAGTGGCTCCTTCCTATATAGCTTCCAAGAGCCTTATGGTAGCTTCCCAATATCCTCCTTAAAGAAAATTAGTATAGGGCTCTTAACTTTCTAACCTTAGGCCTAGGGAAGCTCCAACTATAGAGGTAGTGTTAGTACTAGTAGCTAATACAGGTTTCCCTATAAGGCTTAAGTCTTAAGTTAGTAGTTAGGTTGGATTGCCTAAAGGGGTAGGCCTAATTAGCTTATAAGCAGTCTATACGCCGCTACTATGCCAATTATAGGCCGGTGGTCTTCCGGGAGGGTTCCAGTTAGGTCCCTAATTAGGCGCATTAGTGTATTCCTTTAGCATTTCTAGTTTAGGGGAAGATTTTAGGGTTATATCTAGCGCTTAATCTTCTAATTAGCCTAAGTGGGGCCGGAGGGGTTCCGGCTACTTTCTAGCAGTATTGCGACCGTTGTAGAGGGTATCTGCGTTTTCCTTAGCATTACTAGTAACTGTAGGTATACAAGAGTCTTCGAGCTCTTGGTGCATTTAGGTGTTAGGGCTCGTTCGGCCGTCTTACCTAGAGGTTTATATTATCGCAATCTCTTGCTATTAGAGGGACCTTCCTGCCTTAGCGCAACAGCTGTCTATAAGGTATTTATAGAGTTTCCGTTTAGGTCATCGCGAGATTTTAAGGGAGGATAGTAGATATAAATAAAAGATATAAATAAACAATCTGGTCCTTAAAGCCAGCTGCCCTTCCAGATAGAGTAGGAAGGATTTAAATATAAGGGGACTTTATAGACAGGGGGCTATAAGGACACGATTATAAAATAGGATAGATTGGTGAAAGAGACGAATCCTTAAGGAGGTAAGGCCTCTGGGATTGTAGAGACTATATACTACGGGCACGTGCCTCTAGCACGTGACCGGCGACTATCCAAGAGGCGTCCGGAGGTTGTCCTGAAGGCAACCCGAGGTGTCCGCAATAATATCCCTTACAATTAGGCAGATTGGTAAGTTAAGCTTATATAGCTATCCTTCTGCCTATAGGCCTAATAACTACTTACTAACTTAGAGTTATAGTAGGAACCTAAGTCTTTAGCTCCTTCTCCTTACCTAAATATAAGGTAAAGTTTAAGGATAGAGACCTTAACGACTAGCGCTTATACTACTCCTTAATTATAATAAGAGCTTAATTTGGATCCTTGCTTAACTAAATATCTTAAAGATAGCAGTTAGCTTGCTAGCCCTTCTTATAGAAGGCAATAGCTTAAAGCTAAGTAATCTTAAACTTCTGTGGTAATAGACATTATATAGTCTTATTCTGCTATAAATCTAGCTTAAAGTAGTATATATTTTTAGTATTAAATATAGCTGACTTTATACTAGGAAGAGACTTATTTTTACTACTTATAACTACCTTCTAAATACTTATAAAGTGTACTAGTAGTGGCGGTGACGGCAATAGCAGCGAGTCTATATCCTTATCTTCTATCTCTATAAGCTTCTTAGTATTCTTATCATTGTCCTTATTAACCTTATCTGCAGATATAGGCTCTATGGGCGTTGCTGGCGATAGTAATATTAATATTAATAGTAATAGTAACGGTAATAGTACTAGTATTATCTTCTATGTCTTCTTTGCTACCTTTACCTTCCTCTTTACCTTCTTTTTAGGCGGCTGTAAGATAGTAGAAGAAGGTATAGATTAAGCCCACTTTTATTTAGGAGGCTTTAGAGTATAACCCAATAATTAAGTTGGCTGCTGTTGGGGCGCCATAAGACGTAATACTAAGATTTCTATATAATTGACTTAATTAGGTAACGCGCTAGCTTTAATATTTGGGCACTTATAATAGGTGGTAAACGTATTATAGGTGGTTAAAATTAAAGAATTACCCCTTATATAAATTTTGGTGGGGGGGGGGGGGATGCGGCTTTTTTTTCGCGTCCTAAGTGAGTTACCGATCTTTTGCAACAAACAGTATCCGGAATTCGCCTATACTATATATATCACTCCCTAGAGCCTCCTTTCCTCTTTTTCTTCTCCTTAGCTTAGTATTCTTATATAGTAGCAATCTACAAGCTTTGGTTTAGAAGCATTTATACGAGCCTGTTATATTATACTAAGCTTACCTAACCCCCGGGGACTTTATCTGCAACAATACATCAACGCGTTATACTTAGACCTCCCTTTTCCCTTACCTAGGAAGGCCTAAATAATATCCCACCCCTATTCCATAGGTCCTTAAGGACTTGCGTTAAACACCCCTAGCTTAACGCGTCAACAATACGCAGTTAGAAGGTCTTCTATGGTTATAATTAAATGCTAACTTTAATAGCCAAGGACACGTGCCTGGGAAGGCTTTAGAATATCCTACCCTTTAACCTTTTTAACTAATACGGAGTTGTATAAGCTGCAGAGACAACCCTAGTTAAGACTTAGCTTAGGGCTGCGAGGAATAAAGTTAATTAAGACTTAGCTATAACGCTGTAATAAATGATATTAATAAATACCTAGACTACTGCTGTGATAACTACCCTAATTAATACTAAGCCGTATAAGGAGAGATAAAATCAATTAGGAAAGACTTAATGCTTGCACTATATTACTACCCTAAACCCCTAAACCCAATAACCTGTTACGCTAATATACCTATAATACAACTCTCTGACTTATCTATAAATGCCTTTATAGACACCCGTTAAGTTCTTATTAATAACTACTATATCTAATTAACCCAAACATTACTGTTAACCTAGATAGTCTTTTAATCTTATAGCCAAATATATCTATAAGCATTATAATCCTATATATAGGGGTACTAGGAACCTAGGGAAGAATTTAAGTAATTTATGGCACTCTTAATTAGGAGAACAGATTAGGAGAATTATTCCAATTTATGGCACTCTAATAGCTCTGCAGATAAGCCTATTTATCTCTATAACCTCTTCTAAACTATTAACACGTTCCTCTTAATAGCCTTTTATATAACCTTTTATAAATAAGATAGCCTACTATTACAAAAGCATGTCTTGCTAGTTGTAATAAGAATTAAAATATTAACACGTACGCTATTAATACGTACGCTCTTAATACTATTCGTTAACTACCCTTAAACTGCCTACCACTTAACGGCAGTCCTTCTTAGATAATAGTATGCGAATCTACTCTCTAATAGCATCTTATTAAATTAAACGCTATATAACAGCTTATCCTTATATAACTATACTTAAATATTAAAGTGCACTCTTTCTTTAATACCTTTAACTCTCTAATAAGAATTAAAATATTAACACGTACCTTCTCAATACCTCTTTTAATACTTCTCTAATAACAATTTAATATGCCAAGTCACAACGGTATTTCTATAAGTCTTTAATTAACCCTAGATATCTATTACCTAAAGCGATATCCTTAATTAAATATAAGTATTTAAATACGGCTGCTAACCCTATAGCGTACCTTTAAATCTCCTAACAACATTTAAATACGTCTACTATTTTATAATAACCTATTCCAAAAATTACAAGAATAATAATAGACCATATACTAATACCCTAATTAATTCCTATTAAATTATTAAATATACTATAATTAATAGTATATCCTTTAACTAATTAAATACCTTAATAAGAATCAACCTATTAACGCATCTCCCTTAATACCCTACTTATATAATAACTAGTTAAATATGCTATAATTAACAGTATACCTTAAACTAATTAATTAACTATAGCTAGTAATATAATAGCATCTCTGCTAGTTGACAGCATATTAATTAATTAAATAATTAACAACGTCTTAAACTACCTACTAATTAATAGTAGACCCCAAGAAACCTGATAAAAGGATTGTGCGGATACGTCTATAATCCAAATATAATTTAAACGCAATTTAAACGCGAACCCAACTAACCGTCGTGCTGATATGCCTGCGATACAAACTATAACTTTAACAACGACCGTATAAGTTTATCAACAATTAACTGCCTCCCTTACTAATTTAATTGTCTTCTTCTCCGCCTGTAGTAATCCTTTTTAACTAATACTAAGCTACGCATACTAAGGAACAACTATAGTTAATACTAAGTTATATAAGCTTTACCTTAGGTATTTATATACTTTAACAACAAGGTTGATACTAAGCTATATAAGCTTTAATAATGAAATTAATTTAGACAAACTAAATAATAATCGCGCTGTTACGCCTGCAATCTAAATGCAATTTAAACATAATTCAAATGCAAACCGACTAATAGATTGTGCTGTTATGCCTACAATCCACCAACCAAACGATCGCGCTAATACGCCTGCAATTAATTAACCAACAATAGCGCCAATACGCCTGCTATCTACCGTCTGACGCTGGCACCGCACTACCACTTAACCTCCACTGCTTCGCCTGTAGCTAAACTAACACCTTGCTGCCTTGTTGTAGCTAACTAACTCTTGCTGCCCTATCTGCAGCTAATCCTGGTTTAACCATTGCTGCTCTGCCTGCAGCACTACTACTAACTATTACTGCTTTGCCTGCAGTAATAACTGTATATAAGGTAGAGCTTCGCTCCCTAAAATACAACCCTAATGCTAGTACCATACTACTACCAAACAGACAAGAGCTCGTGCTAATACGCATGCAAGCTATATTTCTTTTTTAATAGCTTAGGGCGCGCCATATTAAAGGAGGGGGTAGAGAACTAGGAGGTACTGAGTTCTAAGAGGAGGAACAACAACCATAAAGGGCTCCTAGCAATATACACCTCTCGCAGCAGTAGGACGGCTACATGCCCTACGCCAACCTGACAACAACTGTGCTAATACGCCTATAGTCTAACTGACAGACTAATCGTGCTAATACGCCTGTAATCTGCCAGCTAAATGATAGACTGAGCTCTACGTTCGACCACTATCACCACAACGTTTGTACCGTACTGCTATTACAATAGACCTCCGCTGCTCTGCCCGCAGCTAATTAACTACTTACTACCCTGCCTGCAGCCAACTAACTTCTACTACCCTGCTTGCAGTAACAACTATATATAAGGTGGAGCTTTGCCCCTTATATAACCCTGCCGCTTGCACTATACTGCTACCCGACCTCTACTGCAATATACCTCTCACAGCTAAACTAATACCTTACTGCCTACTGCAGTACTATAATTGACTTCTACTGCTCTACCTGCAGTACAGGGCTTCCATCAGTATTGAATATTGCTTATTGATATTGAATATTGAATATTGAACGTTCAATATCAATATCAATACGACGTGTTCAATACTGAAAGATATTGAATATTGAAAGAGAATATAT
>Ga0307507_10005003_pt1 | contig 22436 bp, 4 predicted proteins | sample 7_EM_MG_FD_207223 | JGI IMG/M metagenome (GOLD analysis project Ga0307507, IMG submission 207223) | Populus trichocarpa ectomycorrhiza microbial communities from riparian zone in the Pacific Northwest, United States - 7_EM | ecosystem: Host-associated > Plants > Roots > Unclassified | place... | reverse complement strand
GCGTCGTCGTACGATCGCGTCGTCGTGTTAAGGTAGTAGACAGCCACGCGGCGATTTGGTTATCAGGCGATCGAAAATATTTAGTATATGAAGCTTTAAATCGGAATTACAATCAACTGCTCTATTATATCCTACGTAGAGGGCTCTGTATTAAAGCTCTGTTGTCCAAATATATACTAGATTCGTGACCAATATAATCTTAATTACTAGCTACAAAAGCTCTATTAAACGCCCCTAAGCTAAAAGCCTCAAAGCTAATAGCTTCTGGATTAAAAGCTTCTAAATTAAGGCTCCACATCGAAGCTCTAAATAAAAGGCTTAGTAAGCGTAAACTCGGTCAAAATTTTCGTTAGTTTTTACCCTAACGATTATCTTTATAATAGCTTATTGTATGATGTTGTCTAAAGAGAAGTAACAGGTTTCTCTGATTCTTGGTATGTTTCCCAGAGCTATTAGACCTTTGGAAGTACCGTCTTCTGCCACTCCTTCTTCTAAAATGTCTTAATATACTTTATATAACAATTTGGGTAAAGAATAAGTGCAGCGGCGTAAAGAGGCGAGTTATCCATTCTCTAGTAGTACTTGTTAAATTTCGCCTATGTATTCTTTACTTAAAGTAAGAGAGCTTTATTTAATTTAAAGAGTACCTATTATATAATATTAGCTTTAGCTTAGATAAAGTAGCTAGAAGAAGAGTTATATAAGAGAGTTCTCTATATGTTTAATAAGCACATCCATTATAAAGAGTACTCAATTAAGTGTTATATAATCCCCTTGTGTCTCTAATATTGCACGGTAAAATGGCTTTAGAAATATATAAGTCGTATAAAAAAGCTTTTAGTCTTACGGCAAGATATAATCCTCCTTAAGTATATTAAAGTTACTCTTAATATAGTTATTAATTCCTAACTCATGCTTAAGTAAAGCGCTTAGTATTTGGTACCAGCTATTCCATTTTATACGATTATTAAGTGGAACTCGCCTCCTAACTAAAGTCTTAAACTCCTTTATATAACTTACTAAGTGTCACAGCACTGACCTATCGCATACTGTTTTATACTATCTCGTACTATTTCCTACGGTTAGCTGGCCCACCACTAGCGCCTTAGCGCCTGGCCCTACTACTTATATACAATACCCCTTTCGCCTCTTCTCCTCTTTATACCATAACGTAGTTATTTAGTCTACTTTATTGTAGCACCGTAACAGTTTGTAGTATCTCCTTTTACGCCCCGTCGCGATCTTTACCCTCCTAGTCTACCGCCACCGTCTACAGTCTCCGTTTTTCCTAGTATAATCGCAACCCGGCGCGACCAACAACACCGTACTACAGTCTCAGCATAGCCTCAGCACAGTCTCAGCATAGTCCTAAACAGTCTTAATAATCTTAGTATCATAGTTAGCCTTATAAGATTTTAATTACCCTACCTAGATCCCTCAAAATAGGCAACTAAAATATAAATAATATCCTGTTAACAAACATACGTAAAGCGCTTACCTGCCTCTTTAATACCCTCTATACCTATATTACCTAGGCAATTAAGAGTAGTCCGGAGTACCCTAAGAACCTTAATATAGCAGAAACCTTCTAGCACCTCTCTATATATATAACCTTTTTAACTAGCATTAAGAGCGGTCTCTAAGCCGTCTATAATAAAGGTTAAACTATAATATCCCAACTTAAAAAAGCTTAGTACAGAATTAACTCCCTTAAGACACTTAAACTACGTATTAAATAATATAAACAGTAAGCTTTCGTATATACTAAGACCATATAAAGCCTAAGCTCTTAGATCGCTATACTTACCTAGGCTATTGCTAATAAGAATACAAACCCCACAACTAGCTCCCCTCTTCCAGCTAAGCCCCATAGAAAAAAGCGTAAAGTAAAAAATCTAACCCTATTTAATAGCAAGGGATCACTAATTAAAAAGCAAGAAAAATTTAAAATATAGGAAACAAAGATCTAAAGCGTTTTCTAAAAGAATATAAAATACTTTAAGACCCTAATAGACAAAGTCCTTTATATGTTAAATATGCTAATAGATAAGGCCTATAACTATATCAAACATAGCCTTAATATACTATATATACACCTAAATAACCTAAGTAAATGGACCTTTTCTAACCAAAAGTCCATGTTCACATATATAAGAAGATACTATAAGACTATAGATATAACCCAAGCGGCTAAAAATAAGTTAGATACTTTATATTAAGGTAAGTGTAACTACTAGTCCTAGAAAGCGAAGCTTAATAAGTTAATAATTAAAGCAAACAAGACTAAGGAATAAAAGGTAAATTTACTTAAAAAGAATACTTCCCCTAAAATAAAGGACCTAGCCCTTACCCTTAGCCGTAAGATTAATAGTACTAACTATAAGGGCTAGAGCGAGCAAATAGACGTATTCACTTATAACCTATAGAACCATGCCCACTATACTAAGCTAAATACCGCTAAGCTAAATATCGCTAGCGGATATCAACCTATATTACCTAACAATAACACCTCAGCACTAGCACCACAGAATAACCTAATAGACCTTAACGCCGTTAAATTTAGCAGTGGTAGTAGTAGCCTCCCTAATAATATCCGAAGATATTACATAGATAATAGACTCTGCATAGCATATAGTCAACCCAGCTACTAAAAAAATGCTTATAACCCTAAAATAAACCCAAATTCCCTTCTAATACCACCATACCAACCCCCTCCTAGCCGTGGCGGATTCTTTAATAGAGGGGATAGTAACCAAAATAATAACTATAAATGGGGACGTGGGTTTAGATATAGAGACCTACCCCTATAATTCCCTTCCCTAATATAGCCCTAGCTAATAGTCCCATATGTAAACTACGGACAAGCGCTCTATATTGCTACTAATTGTAAGACCGGCCATATCCTTAGTAAAGTACCCCCTAGCATATATATACTGTCAGAGACCGATACGTTAGAATATACCAGCCAAAACTATAGCTACTAGCCAAGCCCTATAATCCAGTTATTAAAAGACTAACCCTTAGACTAAGTCGCCTCTAAGGATTAAAACTATACGGGGAGAAGAATAAAAGGATTAGATCTATACTACTAAATTAGTTAAACCTTATTCTAAGCTAGCTGCTACTTAACCTTAGAACAGCAAACAATAATAAAAATACTATCCTTATTTAGACCTACCTTTTCTTACTACGCAACCTACTCCTAGAAGCTTTTATTAAAACAGTAAGCCTTATTAATAGTAGTAGTATAGCACCAGCGTTTGCAGATAAAGACTTGCTTATAAAAAAGCATAATATTACAATAAAAAATCTCCTAGTCCTAAAACCACTCTACTTTACTAACAGACTCCTATCTAGCTTTATTACCTATTACTTTACAGCAAAAATAACAATTAGCTACTATATAGAATTTATACTTTTTTATATTATAAAGTTATTACCCTTAACACTAGTAATTTTTAAAATACCCTAGCTTAAAAAGTATAACCTAAAACTAGACTTCCCTATTTTAGAGCTTAAATTTAACTCTAATTACTACGCCTACAACTATCTCCCATAGCACATCCCTAACTATAACCAAGTAGTACCACACGGACGCATCACACGGCCAATACTTAGATACCGTCAGCTAATAGTAAAAGAGGTACCTAACACCAATAAGCTAATATACGCAGTAAATAAAGCGGAGATTCTAGAAGACTAAACTACTACCTTATCCCTAAAAAAATAAACACTACTAGAACCATAAGTCCCCCGCATACACCCACTTAACCTAAAACAGCTAATAAAACACCTAACTTTAAGTTATCTGCCATACGCATATATAACTGCATATATAACAGCTAAGAGTGTTATAGCTAAGACCAAAACTAGAGCAATTAAGACCTTCTCCCCACAACGCCTAACCTTATACCCGTCTCCCGCGCGTACCATATAGGCCGCTGCCTTATTTCCGCCCTCCTAGGCCGACTAAACTGTGCTAGCCTAGCCGTAGCACTGGAGAACCAAACACACCCCAACCTAGACGACATTAGATATACCTATACTATTAATTTTACTTAGTTCTATAAACAAAAAGACATAAAAGTAATAAGGATCTATATAGCGGAGCTAGTAGAACTAGTTAAATAAGAAGAACACTAACAGCTACTTAAAGAACTATCTATAGGCCTAGTAGAAATACTAAACCTATTAGAAATGTCTTTTTACCGGCTAATAGAAGGCGACTATATAATAGAGGAAGCCCAAAAAGCACTACCCCCTTATTTTTATAGCTTTCTTAAGATAAACCTAAAAACTAAATCTAAGTTTCTACGCCGAAAGATAGTTAATACCAATATTAAAAAAATTCTAAAAGGCAAACTAGGATTAACCCATAGAGATATTTTATAACGCCTACTAAAAGAGTTTCGCGAATATATTAAATACTTCCTCCTTAAGAACGTAGAGAAGCTGCCTCCTTACTAACCATAGGACCATAAAATTAAGATTATACCTAGAAAGCAGGCCCTATATTACAAAAACAGACCACTTTTACCCGCTAAACTTAGTTATATAAAGAAGTGGATTAATAAGATACTAGATAAGGGTTTTATCTGTAAATTAACCTTACTAGCCACTGTACCCCTCCTCCTTATAGCAAAACCTAGCGGCGGTATATAAATCTACTATACCTACTAAGGCCTAAATACAGTTATTATTAAAAATCGGTACCCATTACCACTAGTCCGTAAGATACTTAACGCACTCTATAGTGCTAAGTATTTTACTAAGCTTAATATAATTACTACGTTTAACCAAATCTAAATCGCGGAAGGCCATAAGTAGCTTACAGCATTTATTACCCGGTTTGGACTCTATAAAATGCTAGTTATACTATTTAGTCTCTATAACGCGCCCGCTATGTTCCAGAACTATATTAACTATATTTTATATAACACCCTTAACAACTACTACACTATGTACCTTAATAATATCCTTATCTTCTTAAAAACACACGCTAAGCATATAAAATATATAAATAAAATCATCCAGAGACTTGGTAATGCTAGACTCCAAATTAATATTAATAAGTCTAAGTTCTACGCTATAAAAACAAAATACCTTAGCTTAATTATCTTAACTAATAGCATAACTATAGACCCTAAGAAGGTATAGGCCCTACAGAAATAAAAGAACCCAATATTAGTCAAGGAACTATAGCAATTTCTTAGCTTTACGAACTTCTACTAATAATTTATCTAAGGCTATTCTAAGGTAGTTAAGCCTATAACTAGGCTACTAAAGAAAAGCACTAACTAGTTATAGAGCCCTAACCAAGCATAGGCATTCTAGACCCTAAAAACAGCATTTACTATAGCACTGGTCTTAGCGTACTACAACTATATAAAGAAAACCGTAGTAGAGACAGACATCTTAAACTAGGCTTTAGAAGAAGTGCTCTACTAGGCTAACAAAGATAGCAAACTTAAGCCAGTCACATTCTTCTCCGCTAAGCACTCCGCCTCTAAATATAACTATAAGATATACAATAAGGAGCTCCTAGCAATTGTAAAAGTACTAAAAGAATAGCGCCCTAAACTATAAGAAACTAAGCAACTATTTAAAATTATTATGGACCACAAGAACCTCTAGACCTTTATAATAACAAAATAACTAAACTAGCGCCAAATCTATTAGGCTAAGTTCCTCTCTTAGTTTAACTTTGTTATTACCTATAGGCCTAACACTAAAGCTACAATTCCAGACGCTCTTAGCCGCCTCCTAGGCATAGCACTTGCTAACGCTAGTAATAAACGCCTATAACACAGAGACCGCATTATCTTACTACTAAAAAAAGTCAACCCCGCTATCCTAGACAAGCTATTAAGCAAATCCCGAGACTAAAGCATTAAGGACTTTATCATAGTAATAAACCCAGAGCCTAAGAAAAAAACCCTTACGGAGCTTATTAAGAATGCTTATAAAGAGAACAAACTAGCTAAAGATATATTAGCCGCGCTATAAGAACAGAAAGGCTATAAGGTATACTACTAGCCCAAGCAGATCAGGAAGTTGCTCCGCTACAATAAATCTAAATACTCAATCATTAACGGCCTAATCTACTATAGAAACCAAGTATTTGTCCCCAATTCACCTAAACTCTAACTAGAAGTTATACACCGCACGCACAGTTTAGGTCCTATAGGCTGCTTAGGCCACGTTAAGACCCTAGACCTCCTTAGTCAAACCTATTAGTAGCTAGGTATTTCACAGTTTATAGCTACCTTTGTAAAAGACTACGCTCTCTACTTCTATATAAAAACCCCACGCTTAGCACCACCCGGTTTTCTAAAACCACTAAAACTACTAGTCCGCCTATAAACCGATATCTCTATTAACCACATTATTAACCTGCCTAAGTACCTTCGCAACGGCAAAACATATAAATATATCTTTATTATCATTGACCGCCTAATAAAGATAAGACACTTTATTCCTATTACCAGCCTAAATACTAAGGAGCTTATTAAAGCATTTACCTATACTATCTATAAGTTACACGGCGACTTAAGTACTATCGTTTCTAATAAAGGGTCTTTATTTATCTCTAACTTCTAGCGCCGCCTAAACTAGCGCCTAAAAGTAACCCTAAACCCTAGTTCTGTATAGCGCCTTAAAACAGATAGTCAAACCAAGATCGTTAACACAGCAATAAATAAGTACCTACGCGCTTCATAAGCTTTACCTAAGATAATCAGGTAGATTAGCTCTCCCTTACTAAGTTTACCACAAACAACTAAGTTAATAAAACTATGGGAATCTCACTATTCTTTGCTAACTACGGCTATAACCCATATCTGGGCATTAAACCAGCGGGGCCCTAGCTATTAGCCCTATCTATATATGTAAAAAAAGAGTACCTATAAGCTAATACTATCGCTAACCGCTTTAAGCGTATCCTAACTTAGCTTAAAGCTCTAGCTTATATCTCCCAGCAACGCTATAAAGATAATACTAATATAAAACAGAACAAAGGCATAATATTTAAAAAGGATAATATAGTTATAGTTAGCCTCAAAAATATAAAGACTAACCGGCCTAAGAGAAAATAGAATAATAACTAGGATAAACCCTAGCCTATCTTAGCTACCTATAGAGGGGCAATTATAGTGGACCTCCTAGACCATATTTATGTTAACAAGTCTTTCTATACATTAAAAGTCCGCCTCTGGTTCCCTAAGAAGATCCCTAGCCAAGCACGCATTAATAAAAAGGAACGTCACAATATCATAGGCAGGATAGCTAAAAGAGATAACAATAGCAATATTACAGACAAGTAGGAATTTAAAAAAATTCTTAATATACATAATAAATAAAGGGACGAGCACAGCTTAACGTACTGTATTAAGTAGAAGTATTATAATAAGAAAACCTGAGAACCTAAAAAGTCCCTAGAAGGGTGCAAGCGCGCACTACTAAAGTTCCATAAATAACACCCTAAGAAGCCTAGACCCCCAGACTAGGTATAAAATAAGAAAGACTTGCCACGCTAAGGCCGTGGACAACAACCACAATAATTTAAAAAAGTTAAGATCTTAGGGAACTTTAACCACCGGTTAAAATTATTTAATTAGTTAAATTCTTGCTAAGAGCGCTACGCCTAGTTAATTTAGGTAGCGGTATAGAGTTCCACTAACGCTATTTATTAAGCTAGCCAGTTATTAGCTCGGCCAAAAGCGGTAAGTAAAACTAATATCTTTGCTCACCAAATCTACCGTTTTCCACTAATACTGTAGCCACTGGCTATATAACCGCAATTTGCCATTACTTAACGGTAATCTAATAGTAATCTAACGGCAGTTTACTAGTACCGTAACATTCTATTTTAGAGTTACTTATTCGGTTTAGGGACCAAACCTTCTAGGGGAGGGGAGTACTATTACGGCACTAACCTGTCGCATACTGTTTTATACTATCTCGTACTATTTCCTACAGTTAGCTAGCCCACCACTAGCGCCTTAGCGCCTGGCCCTACTACTTATATACAATACCCCTTTCGCCTCTTCTCCTCTTTATACCACAACGTAGTTATTTAGTCTACTTCATTGCAGCACCGTGACACTAAGGTATGGAAGTGTACTATAATATTATAAAGCTTACTAAGTAGGCCTATTGCTTAGAAAGCCTATTTCTGCTTAATCTCTTCCTTATAACTTTACTCCTTTCTACTTACGTCATTCCTTTTATACGACTTAATAGCCTTAAGTTTAAGAGTATCTTTAAAGAGGAAGGCCTGGACGGTAAGATTAATAGTATGCCCCTAGCAGCGGATACGTTATTAGATGGGATCCTAGGTAATATCCTTATTATTGGCAAGATACTTATGGATTATATAACAGAGGGTATTATTTATTATAGAATTATCTGCAATAATGGCTCTAAGCTTTTATATAATCCTATACTCCTCTAAGACTGGGAGAAGAGTATTCTATTATTTAGCTCTACTGTAACTAGATACCATACAAAGGGCAAGAAGAGCTTTTATCCGGTTTTCTTAGCTATTAATAAAGTGGGCGCAGACTGTAAAAAGAAGGTGGTTATTTAGGGACGTCTAGATATTAATAGAAATATGAATACTTGTTAACGCTAATTAAACTTGTCTTTGTATGATGTCTTTCTGTAACTAGAAGGAATAGGTAATTATCTAAGAAATTTCTGAGTATACTGTTGTTATTAAATTGGACGACTTTAGGTTAAGAGCCTAACAGAAGACATAGAATTCTTCCCACTCTATAATTTGAAATGGAAGATTTTGTACAATAACTAAGTTAATAAGAGCTTACTGGATGACTTCCTTATTTAAAACCTTTATAAGGATTATAGAATCAACTTTGTCTATCCCAAATTCTAATGCTGTTTATACCTAAAGTTCCTGCAGCTTTATAAGTGCTTGCTCCTTTGTATAAGGCTGTTTTAAATTAATAGAGATTGCGTGGTCTTTTGCAAGGTGTCTTTTTATATTTATGGTTAATATTGCTGAGTAACTTTCACACTGATTGCAGTATATAAGCCTTTGGTTCTTTTTATCGTGTATCAGCTTATTGACCGAGTTTACGAGGTCTATACTTTCCGGTCCCAGATTTCAAACTTTGCCAAGCCAGCTTCTAATTAGTTTAAAAAAAAGTTGCGCGTGGTAAGTTGTGGCAGAATTCATGTGACGAACTTTAAAATATTGGAACATTAAAATACCTTTTTGTTGACATCTTTATTAACTTCTCTATTAATACCACTATATATACCGTAAACATAGCAGACTCTGCTGTAATTAAGTGTAGCAAGTGCCATATCTACAAGCCCCGCTTTAACTTTGTTAAAGACGGCCCTTTAAAGAAGCTTTTAAAGCTATGCCAGTTATATTGGTTAAAGGCGCGTTTCCCCTATATATTACCTTTACTTCTGCTTACTTCTCTAGGCCTCTAAATACAATTTAAATAAGTGGAAAGCTCTTACGGAGCTAGGTTCTATTACTAAGACTTATCCTGCAAAGCGCTAGCTAAATACTCCACCTAAAAATGGTGCTAAGAACGCCTTTTTACCTTGTGGCCAGAACAGTTAAGATACCCCTAAAATTGCTCAGCGACGGAGGGCAATTATAGTAATATAATGGGAGCACTGTTTTCTAAATTGGTAGGGTAAAGCTTACTCACAGACTCCTCTACTATATACACTAGATAAGGCTTTAATACCTTCTCCAACGGCAATACCTACCCTAGTGTTAATACCACCTATTTTAGGGCAAGCTCTGACTATAGCTATACTACCCATTTCGGCTATTAATTGGGAGCGAATTAAGAAGTTTAGGAGTGTGCTATAAGCTAAACGTATAGAGACGTGCAGGTGTTATAAGGAGTAGTGGTTTTAAATGGGCCTAGCTATGGAAGGTAATAATATTAGTGTATATAAAGCCTGTATTAGGGACGCCAATAGCCTTAAAGATCTAGCCCTTTCTTCCCTATTTAGTAAAGGCAACGAGCTTAATCTGGGGCCTGTTCCTGGCTTCCTACCTATACTTACCGCGGTGGAGGAGCTTCTAATTGCGCGCGTATACGTTTATCTACAAGTCGTGCGTGTATACGGCTAGCAACATTTCTATACTAGCCACGTCTGCTGCTTTGGCCAGAACATACTAAAGACTTAGAGGTAGCTACCACGGCTACCTTCTAAACTTGGTATACTTGTCGTAAGGCCTACGGCAGCAGAGGGTAGTAAATACCTAAGTTAACAGTTTACTAAGCGGTATACTATAAGGCGCTCTGCTATAGTATATTGGCTTTCCTTTCTAAAGATTAATTATCTAGATTATTATAATGTTGAAATATATAGTAACCGGCTTACTAGCTTACCTAATAATGGTTCTATATTAGATTAGCTGCCTTCTATTAATAAGCTAGATTCTAATTCTAGTAACCTAAGAGCTTACCCCCCTTCTGGACCGCAGGCTATATTAGCTCCTATAGGTAATTATACTCCTACTATTAATTATCCACCTGTTGGGCTTGGTGATAATATATAGGATGGCGAATTTAACAATAATGTACTGGATACTTTAGTTCCTAATCTAGCGCCTAATCTTAATGAATTGGAGCTTCTAAGTCGCGAGGTTTAATATTAGCAAAGCCTATAGGCGGGCCTAGAAGTCCCTACTACGCGGCAGACACCTCTCTCTGAGCGATCAGCCAATTATATTATGCGCGGCGCCTTTCCTATATTATTCCCTTATGGCAAGGCCGATTTTAATACACTATAAAGACGCACGGTTACCCTAGCTGCGTACGCCAAGCATATGCTTAAGTATCAGGACGGTTAATTTGGCCGCTACCTCTTATTTCGCTACTATCTGTTTAATTGGATTATAAGAGAGCAAGCCCTTAAAGCTACTAGCTTCCTTTGTAGTTAATCTGTTAAGAGTAGCCTGTTTTTAGATAAGCTTAGCGATCTTATTAGTGGTAGTAGGGGTAACCAGATTCTGAATAGGATTATATGGCATATACGGAAGCTTAAGGGCACTAGGCCTTACTAGAGATAGAAGAGAAATAAGCTTATAGCTTATACTAAAAATATTAAAAACGGGTCTCTATTCTTTACGCTTAGCACTACTGATTTATATTAGTATAATCTATAGTCTTATATACCTTAATTTAATAAATATAAGGCTGCTAATAAGGCCTAGCGCCGTTAGATTGCATTTTAAAATCTTAATAAAAATCCTTATATTGCTGCTTACTGGCTGTATCGCCGCTTTAACCTGTTTAAGAAGCACGTGCTTATGGATCTATTTAATAGCACTAACTTTTGGTTCCGGTTTAAGTGGCAGGTGCGAGGTAGTAGTTATATATATAGTTTCTTATAGTGTTTAACGGCTCTAAAGCTAGATACGTCAACTAGTGAATTAAGGAAGGCGTTTGCTGAGTACTGGGCTACTTTTATATCTATATTAAATCCTAATTAGTTTAGGCCTCCTAATCTTTAATATCCTTCTGCTCTTGGCTATAAAGAACAGCTTAATAGCAGTAAGCTGCTTACTACTTACCTTAATCGATTTTAATGCCACCGTAGTTGCACTAAATCTTACTGCTTAAGGTTAAAGAAAGGCTCCACTAGAGTAAAGGGGTGCCGCTTTTACTTTCCACACTCTCTCTGTAATAAGGCCGCTGTATTAAAGGATTAAAATCTATATTACTGGACGTTCTGTCTATAGCGTAATAATAAGCTTCTTAATAGTTATAATGCAGCTATAATATTAGCGTGGATGGCTAATATTAATACTTTGCCAGCTATAAGTATATTAGTAATAGTTAACTATATAGGCAAATATTATAGCAAGGAGGAGAAGAAGCTAATTTCCTATTAGGAGTTGCTCTAATTAGTATAGCTACACGCCAATAGTCTTTATGCCTTCGGCTTAGTAGTAGCTAAATTTATAAACAAGCTTATTGCTAAACGCGATTAGTTGGCGTAGGAAGTATACCATCTGCTTCTTAATATTCCCCTTTATAAGGGCTTAAGGAATGTAGTAACTTTAAATTACTAGTAGGAAGATAATTAAAGCGCTATATATAAGCTTAAGAACGGGCAACTAGAGGAGCGCGGACTATCTGCTTATAAGAAATATAAACGCCGCCTAGATAAGGTAGAGGACATTACTTTCCTTAATTTTCTACTCTATTTTAATTATACTAATTATAAGCGTTAGCTAAGAGCAAGGCCTTAAGTTATATTATACTTTCCGCGCTATAAAGGTAATCCTTCCCATCCGTAGTATCCTAAGTTCTGTTATATAAAGCTCCTTCTCTATTACCTATGGAGGGAGTATAAAGAAGTAGCTACTTATACTGATAAATTTAGGGCCCTAGATTACGTGGCTTTCTATTAGGCTTATATTGCATCTTATTAGCACCCACCCAACTACTTTTATAATTAGGCACTAGAGGAAGCTTATAAGGCTACTGCTAATATTAATAAGTTTAATAACGATTTTGTAGATAATATAGAGCTATATTAGTCCTTTAAGATGCTATATGCCCATGTTTAAAACACTAATATAGTTAAAGTTAAGGATCCTAACAAGCTTGGTAATAGGGAGCTTAATTATAACTATAATTGGGGTAGGCATTGGGGTACGTACCCGTAGCTTAATAAGAGGACTTATTAGTAGGATGTATAATTATAGCTTCTACCGCGGAGCTACCTACCACAGATAGCAACTCCGTCCTCCCTATAACTAGCCTAGCGTTATATTTATAACGTTATAGTTAGTTACTATAGGTAGATCTAGATAGGCCTTAGTCCCCCCCTACTGTGGGTTAATATTAATGGAGAGGCAGGAACTGATAAATTATATCTTATTATAGTTCTGTCTGCTATACTCTGTGATATAGCAATATCTAATAGTAAGCTGTTACCATTAGTTCGAGCCGCCCCTACTAGAGTAGCTGCCTTTAATATTAACGGCAGAACTATATACAAACTGTTAAGGTTGCTAGTAAACCGTCCCTTTAAGGAATTGCCTATTGCCAGTCTTATGCCTTTATAATAGGCTTTTAAGGATATTTACTACCTCATCCTTAATGAAAAATCAATGATTGGGCAAGTATATCTAGCTTAGATTAATTACCGCCTCTATTAAATCTATCCTATATATAACAATAATTACTTTAAAGGCTTAAACGTCTTACTAGTAGGCGATTTCTATTAACTGTCCCCTATACGTTAGATGGCCTTATATAGTAGTTTATCTGCTCGCCTATTGGAGCTTATTAGCCATAGAAAGAAAGCCTATAAGGCAATTAACTAAACTGCTGTCCTTAATTAAGTTATATAGTAGGGCAGTAATAATACCAAGAGTTCTGTATTTAGGACCGCCCTTGCTAAGCTACGTATTAATTCTATAAGTGATTTAACTTAAAAGCTTCTTTTAACTAGGTATCAGTAGGGCTTATCTATTAACAAGGTTACAAGCTTTAATAATATAATCCGGCTCTATAACACACGCGTAGCTATAGGTAAGTATAATACTATCCAGCTTCGCAACCTTTTACAGCTAGTAGTGGTTATTAAGTTAATAGACACTAGTATAGGTGCATAAAAGGTTACTCCTAATTAGTGTAATACTGTACAGAATTTAACCCTATATATTAGCGCTAAAGTTATGCTGATATAGAATATCTAGATTAAACTAGGCTTAGTAAATGGTACTACTGGTATAGTTAAAGATGTTATATAGAAGGAGCACGCTAATATTAAAAGGAATTAGCCCCAGGCACTGCTAATTATAGTAGATAGTTATAATGGACCTGCCCTATTTACTTAGTAGGATAGAAGGAAGGTCGTCCCTATCTTTTCTATACTTTATAAGTGGGAGGGTACAAGAGGCTCTTGCTTATAGCGTTAATTTCCGGTTACTCTGGCTTTTACTCTTACTGTGCATAAAAGCCAGGGCCTAATGCTTAACCGGGTGGTTCTAGATATTAAGGAAAAGGATAAAATAGCTAGGCTAACTTATATAGCAATCTTATAAGTTAAAAAGCTTTTGGGGCTTATATTTGAACGTGGATTTAATAAGGAACGATTTTAGTTATCTATAAGTAAGGCTAAGGAGGTATAATAGGAAGATTTTATACGGAGGTAGCAGCAACTACTTACAAACGACTTTTCTTCAATAGGAAATTATATACTGGCTTAGAGGTAGGCGGAGAACACGGCATTTGTCTTAGTTTTCTACCTTTTAAATAGCTTAACTATAAAGTCCGATTTGTCTAAATTTTAACCCCCTTATCCGTCCTACCTTCTTATTACCTCCGGAGCTATTAGATATACATATAATGGTATATAGGGAGAATTAGTAGTATTACCGGATTAATATTACTGCTGTCTATAGCATTAATTAATTTTTAGATTTTTTTAGATTTTTTTCTTAGGTTGGAAATATTGCTTATATAATAAGTTACATGACTTTTAAAAATGCATATTACTTCTAAATTAACCCTACTTGGTTACTGTAGTAGACCCTCTTAATAAAATAATACCACCTAGTAGTGACTAAGGCGCCTTAACCTTACTACTACTCCTTTTATAGGCCTCCTCCCGTCTATAACTAATTCCTCTTCTATACCTACCCTTCTTTTCTTCTTTTTTATAGGGAGCTAGAGGTGCTCTAATACGCCTTTTTAGTCTCCACTAAGGGATCTATTAGTTAACGTGGCGATATAGACAGCATTGGACGAGATAACGGGCGGGAGAGAAGATAGGAAGGATAGAGGAGCCTCTAGTAGGTATTAGTTGAGTAATATTAATAGCTGTATTATAGCCGCCTAATCTCCTGTGCTTATAGGCCTCCTTCCGTCTATAAATACTCCCTCCTCTATACCTTCTTCTCTTCTTTTCTTCTTCCTTATAGGAGCTAGAGGTGCTCTAATACTCCTCCCTAGCCCCTACTAAGGGATCTATTGGTTAACGTGGCGATATAGACAGCATTAGATAAGGAGATAATGGGTAAGAGAGAAGATAGGAAGGACGAAGGAACCTCTAGTAGGTGTTAGTCAAGCAACGTTAACGGCTATATTATGGCTGCCTAATCTCCTGTGCTTGTAGGCCTCCTCCTGTCTATAAATACTTCCTCCTTTATACCTTCCTTTTTTCTTTTCTTCTTCCTTATAGGAGCTGGAGGTGCTCTAATACTCCTTAGTCTCCACTGAGGGATCTATTAGTTAACGTAGTGATATAGACGGCATTGGATAAGGAGACGACGGGTAAGAGAGAAGATAGAAAGGACGGAGGAACCTCTAGTAGGTGTTAGTCGAGCAACGTCAATGGCTATATTATAGCTGCCTAATCTCCTGTACTTGCAGGCCTCCTCCCGTCTATAAATACTCCCTCCTTTATACCTTCCTCTCTTCTTTTCTTCTTTCTTATAGGGAGCTAGAGATGCTCTAATACTCCTTAGTCTCTACTGAGGTCATCGCCGAGCTATCGCGTTATCGTATGATCGCGTCGTTGTGTTAAGGTAGTAGACAGCCACGCGGCGATTTGGTTATTAGGCGATTGAAAATATTTAGTATATAAAGCTTTAAATCGGAATTATAATTAACTGCTCTATTACATCCTACGTAGAGGGCTCTGCATTAAAGCTCTGTTGTCCAAATATATACTAGATTCGTAACCAATATAATCTCAATTACTAGCTACAAAAGCTCTATTAAACGCCCCTAAGCTAAAAGCCTTAAAGCCAATAGCTTCTAGATTAAAAGCTTCTAAATTAAGGCTCTATATTGAAGCTCTAAATAAAAAGCTTAGTAAGCGTAAACTCGGTCAAAATTTTCGTTAGTTTTTACCCTAACGATTATCTTTATTTTCGTATGGTAGGCGAGTAAATTCATGGACTGGAGATTGAAGCTGGGCCTGTTGTATGCTAGAGCTCTTAATTGAGCTAGGAGTATTTTTAAGAAGAGATGAATCCGCTTCTAAAGCCATATTTTGTACGATATTGCAGTAGAAAAGTAGTAAATTTGATAAGAAAAAATTTGATGGGGAATGCCAAGGAATATCACGATACTTCGATATGATTGAGATATCGTATCGATCGTGGATCGTTGATCCTGTCAGATAATCTGTATTCTCTAAAGCGTGGGACACGTGCACGAGTCACGTGCACGGGGCACGTGCATTGTAAATCTCTTCATAGAGCCCCAGGGGCCCCAGGTCAACCAAAAAGACATCAATCAAAGACGATCATCAAGATCATCAATCAATCAACCCATTTCATCAATGAGCAGCTCTATCTGAATTATCTGACAGATCCGTATCGCGGAAAATTTGATTTTCCGCAACCCTGTCAACGGCTTGGTTTGCTCATATTTGAATCAGACCACTCTAGCTGCGCTCGCGGTTCGCCGCCTACGAAATGCGTTCCAAAGTACAGCTGTACCAGTCGCTTCCATTTTCATCCAGGAGGATGTTTCGACGAATCATGGAGCATACATCACCAGCTAGCCACCTATGTCGTGAATGTCGACCACAAATCTGTGAAATGCTATAATAAATACGAGCAGGCTTGCCATGATGGTAAATGTTCCACGATACGAATCAATTTACTCCAACGAGCGCTATGCTCAAGGTTAGCTGCTTGTGACTTCAGCTTCCTTGTTCTTGATGGATATGATCGACTTGATGAAGGGCTACAATGGCTTGTTGATCGTGAACTCGCCGACTTGCAAAGCCAAAAGCTACGTGTTATGACAACGAGAAGAGTTCCGGTCTTCGAAGATTCCGTAGATGTCAACTGTGATCATTGCCCAGCAGCATATTTGACATTGTACTGGGAATGTCAGAATTGCAAGGCAGAGGATTATTCCTGGATATTATGCTATGACTGCAGGAATAATGGGGTACCTTGCGAAAATGACGAAGACACTACTTCCTTTGAGGAGCCCTACGGCCACGTGAGCTCCCATGTTGGTCAGATACCTAATGAGTATATGGAAGAATTCATCCTTTGGGACTTGCGGAGAGAGCACGAAGACATTGGGTTCGCTATTCAAGAAACAGGCGTACCCCCATCATCTCCTATTGAAGAAAATCCACCTAGAACTCCCTCAACTGACGCCACACTTCGAAAATTTGTCTCCTTCGTAAGTGGTAACGCTCAGGGCAACATTACAATAGCGAAATTACGACTCGAGGAGATTCACAACGGTCGTTCTTCGGAGGACTTGAACAATGTGCGTGACAGACTGCCTCACAGTCTAGTCGCCCTTTTCGACGCTGGCATTCAGCGTATCGAGAGGCAGTCTAAGGCGCAACGGGACCTAGCATTACTGGCCATTGCAGCTGCCGCTGAGGAGGATATCGGGGTATCGCTTACTTCACTTGAAGAATGTATACACGACGCCATGTCACAATCTCCACACGTTGTAAATGCACCCCCTCGTAGCCTTGAGGATATTCTCCGTGCAGCGAATGGATTTCTCGCTATGCAGCGATGCAATTCAAAGGATGTGGCCATTTTTAATCCGGCCTTTCTTCTATACGTCAAAGAAAATTACAATGATTCTCTCTATTGGGCTAGAGGCCAGTTGGGTCTTAATGACATGTCAGGGCTGCCCTCACGAGACGGATCTGGTCTGGCCTCTCCATTACCAATAATGGCTTCTCCACCCTCTGTGGGCACTAGTTTCGATATTTTGAGCAACGGTACCATCGATGAAACGAGGGAATTCTTCGATAGCTCGTCTTCTCACTGGAGGGGTTCTAGAGGTAAGTGGACTAATAGTGATGGCATGGCTACAGCACCAGCTCAAGTGAGTGTATCGGATATGAGTATCACGGATTCACCCGCGCGCATGGACAGTGGTGACTATATAATTGTTTCACCGAACCGGTCCTATCCAGGAAAGACAGATCTGAAACCCCGCCAAAGAGATGCGACCAAGGAGTCTGCCGCTATAATCTGCTCTTTCTGCAAAGAAACCATTTTTCAGTCTCGAAAATCGTCGGGTGTACATCAGAACTCATTGGAAGCACTCCGTTCATCGGCAGCAGAACACTGTATTTTCTGTACTTCTCTCAACAAAGAAATTGCCAAACTTGGCTCAGAGCATTCAACGGTCCCTAAATGGCTAATGTATCGCTGGGCACTCCACATTACTGGAAAGACCAGAGAGAGTAAAGGGTCCATCGTTGTGACCTTTCGACCCCAGAGTCAAGACGAACTTCCTGAACAACATCCATTGGGCCAGATAAAGGCATCATCATTGGAAGCAAAAAAAGAAGACAACCCCGGTCATTCTTTGAGTAGCAAACCGCAGTTAGCGTCAAGATCGTTTTTCATGTTTCCGGAGCAGGATTTCGTCCATCTTCCCAATGAGGAGGAGCTGGGCCGGTCAACGGATCCGAGGATTACGGGAGGAAACCAAATCAGAGAGTGGATACAAAATTGCGACTCGAAGCATGGGGGATGTCCCAAGCATATTGACGGTCACTTTTTACCAACTCGTCTTATTGATCTGGACATAGGACAGGATGACATGGTCCGCATAGTGGATACCACTTGTCAGAATATCAAAGGGCCGTATGTTACCCTCAGTCATTCCTGGGGAAGGGTCCGCTTTCTTACCCTTAGTATTGGAAAGCTGGGCGAATATATGAACAAAGGTATCAAGCTCGCCGACTTGTCGAACAACTTCCAGCAGGCTATCTGTATAACGCGTTTCATTCGTATTAGATACATTTGGATTGATTCTCTTTGTACCATTCAAGGCGAGGTGTCGGATTTTGGAACTGAAGGAGATTTAATGCATAAGGTATATCGATATTCTTATTGCAACATAGCGGCGGTAGACTCGGAAGATTCCAGAGGTGGCCTCTTTCAGGACCGTGATCTGGGGCGCATTGTTCCTGCGACATTCAAGGCAAACGATAGCTCATCTCTCTTTGGACAGACGATGTGGAGAATATTGCCAAGAGACTTGTGGGATACAGAGCTGCTTCAAACGAAAGCTTATACCCGAGGGTGGGTCTTCCAAGGTACGCCAGTCTCAATATTTTGACGCATGTGAGGACTCTAGATCTTTCTGAATTGGCGCTGATTGCTGCAACAGAACGTATGCTGGCTCCTCGCATCCTACACTTCGCACGGAATCAAATCTTCTGGGACTGTGGTACCATCAGTGCCTGTGAGGCGATTCCCTGCGGGCTCCCCCAGCCTCTTGATACTATCGCAGCAACGGATCGGCACTGGCGCGGTCGACTTCAAGAAACTACTTCTCTTGGAAAATCACCCTTTTCTGGTGCCAACGGTGACTCTGTCGGAGAATTCTGGAAATCTTCGGTGCTTAAATATACATCATGCGATCTGACAAAGCAAATAGATAAAACCAAAGCAATCTGGAGTGTTGCAAAGATTGTACGCGACGCGCTTCCAAGCAATGAAGAGTACGGGGGCGGAATGTGGGAACAAGCTTTGGAAGAGCAATTAGCTTGGAGGGTAGCGGATGTCAAACGTAGCGAGAGGATGTCAGAGTTGCAGTGGCGGAATCCCAGCTGGTCATGGGCTTCCGTTAAAGGCGCAATTCTTGCACAGCATCGTGGGCCATTTGAAAGATCCTATATTGTGAAGGATCATGATGGCAATCCGGTTTCATTTGATATTGGTGCTAGGAAGACTCTGTCAATACAAAGAGGACGATCAACCTCCCATACAGAAGAGCTAAAACTGGGACTAGATGAATGGTATGAGTGGAAGAGAAAAAGAGCCCAAGCGCTTCGCCAGGATGTGAACGGCGATAGGCCTAACACCCACCTCGTCGATGAGAGGGATAAAGAGCCGGAGTTGAGAAGCAAATCGATTGCCATGCACGGTCGCATTTGCGAAGGCCAATTGCTGGAGAATGCGCAGTTTGGGACTTACAGCCTTCGAATCCGAGTGGCCAATTTAGACGGAGCCAGGTCGACTAGTAATGCGATAGCTGAAAACCGAGAGAGAGAGATCATCCTCGATACCTTCCCGGATGAGTTACCTTCGATAGGCGATCTTGCTCCCAGCGTTTGCAAATTTGTCATTCTTGCAGCTGGCGATGGTATGAGCAGCAAGCAGAATTTTGGTCTTGGGCTAGAACTTGAAATCGATCAACTATCTCAACAATCTGATTCTTCAGAGGCCCACCTCCCGGGAGTTGGTATTCTATTGATAGGGCGCAAAGAGTACAAGAAAAAACAACAGTCGAGGCTCGAAGAACTCGAACGAAAATACAGACCCGATGAAAAGCCGAGCGAAGAGGCGACCGAACTGCGGAAGTTAATTGCAGAGTTAGAAATGCAAGAGAAGTTGCAAGGAGATCAATGCCATTATCGCAGAACGGGAGCTATACATTTCCAAAACCTTGACGCAGAAGCGTACAATTTTCTACAAAGCAGCGGTGCTGTCAACTTTTGGTTAGATTAGTATAGAATAGTCACGGACCAACTTTTTAAACGCGATATCTATTACCTAGTATATGGAACTTAAGGAGCTATCTAACAATTAAATTAAAGAGTAGTAGACTACCCTATATACACTACTTAGTGTCTTAGATATTATTTAAGATAAGAATAAACTAACTAATAGCAAATGTAGCGGCTCGTATAAATGCCTCTAAACCGAAGCTTTGTCACGGAGTGAGTACAAGCGACGATAATATATAGCGAAGTAGATGTTATTAAGCTATGTATATAAACTGTGTAATAAAGCCAAGACGTTGCGTAAGGAAAGAAAGTAAGACAAAAAGGGTATATATCGTTAACTTAGTTGCTTAGTTAATATATGCACGGAGCAGAATAGGATTTAGGTAGCAGTCCTGGCAGAACTTGGTAGAATTTGGTGGACTTGGCAGAATATAACAGAATGCCGTAGATTGCCATTAGATTGCCGTTAGATTGCCGTTTCGCGGTCAGTTTCTAATTACTAAGTCGGTAGAAACAGGTGGTCGTGTGTAATGTATTACGGAGGTATTCCGTAACAGTACCCCCCTTTAAACTTAAGCTTCTGCGAGATAGGGCTATAGCAGATCTAGGTAGAGTTTATAAAAGTCTTCTGCGGCTTATATAAGTCCTATAAAGTTAATAGGTTTCCATAAGGGCTTAGTAAAGCCTCTCTATTTTATAAGGTATATATATGTAACGGGACTAGCCCAGTTACAGTAGGAATGTCTCAGTGAAACACTCGACAGATGAATTCCGACGCTTTGATCAAATTCTACCGAATTCTGCCAGCTTTTTCGACTCCTGCCAAGTTCTAATAGATCAATTGAATTCTACCGAAATCCGTCGAAGACCAGTGAGGTTTTCAATAAGCGAAATTCCAGCCAATAAAATATTGGCAATAATTTAGATAAAATTATTATAATAGAATATGCTTATTTTAAAAATAAAGATTATATAAATTATTGGCATAGATTGGCAGTTTTATAATAATTATAGCCATTTTAATAATATCGGTAACTCGCGCAGAGCCAAACGTCGCGCATCTTCCACCCCATTAAAACGATGCACCTACTATAACTCTACCGATATAGCTTTATATTTTATAAATATGGCCTTATTTTATAGCCCTTTACTAGAGCTATAAAACTAGCCCCAATTTATATAATTTAGAGCTATATTGGTAGGATTATAGAGGGTACGGAGCTGTGCACGGAGCTGTGCACGAAGCTCTGCAAAAGCTCTACACGAAGCTCTACTCGAAGCTCTGCTCCAAGCTCTGCTTGAAGCCCTACATGGAGCTCTAAAGCTCTACTAACACGCAGCACTAATATAATAGGAAGGTTCTACAATCGGCCGTACGAACGCCCATACGATTAGTCGCCATACAATCGTCTCTACAAACGGCTCTATAAATGTCGCACGATTGCCCGTACAAACGCCTATACAATTAATCAATCGATTAATTAATTACCTATGCAAACGCCCGTACGAACGCCTATACAATCAATTAATCAAACGTCTCTACGTGTAAGGGATCTTTTATCCCTTACTCGGGTGCACGCACGGGAGCTCTTAGGGGCTGCCAAGGCTAGCCTTCGGCTAGCCCTTGGCACCTCCTTATAAGCTCCTCGGGCTTGCAACCCTTCCCTCCTCATCGGTTCGTCTCCGTACGAGGTATTGCCATACCTACCCTCATTACCATATCGTCCTCTTCCATCGACTCTCCTTGTGACTCATGCTCGGCTTGCCTGCTCCCTACCGTACACCTGGGCAATAGCCTTACACTACGAACGTCTCTATAAACGTCTCTACGAATGTCAGAAATTAGCGATGAGGTGCTGACTAAGCTCTGGACACATTGCGAGGTCAAGCTCTGCATGCAATCTACATAGACATCAACCGCATCTACTGCATCACGAATCAATCAATATTCATCGTCT
>Ga0307507_10005002_pt1 | contig 22436 bp, 8 predicted proteins | sample 7_EM_MG_FD_207223 | JGI IMG/M metagenome (GOLD analysis project Ga0307507, IMG submission 207223) | Populus trichocarpa ectomycorrhiza microbial communities from riparian zone in the Pacific Northwest, United States - 7_EM | ecosystem: Host-associated > Plants > Roots > Unclassified | place... | reverse complement strand
TTACTGCAGACGCTCTACCAAAACCAGTCTACAGCCATCACGCTGCAGACGTCTTCTACACACAACCAGTCTACAGCCATTACGCTGCAGACGTCCTTTACCGCAACCAGTCTACAGCCACCACGCTACAGACGTCCTCTACCACCACCACCACCAGTCGAACGGACGATCAAAGCCGACCGACGAACAAACTGACGAATCAAATCGTCAAAATAAGGTTTCGCCAAGACGCTAACCTAGGACCCTGCTTGACCTATCAAAATCCTAAAAATAACAACTACAAGCGAATCAAAAATCAACGTTATCCTCAACCAGCCATCTAATTGGATGCAATGGTTCTTTATCATTTAAGACACTACCAAAACCAACAAGGTATGGCAGTATATCAACCCATCAAAGAAGAAAGACGAGCTTCCAAAGCTAGAACCTCCAAAACAACCTACACCAAAAGACGTACTTCCCACTGCTACCTTAATAGCTTAACTAGATCCAAACCAACTCATTACCTACAATCAACTATACGCGGAATACAAGGACGACCTCCGCATACACCAAAAGCAAGAGCAAGCCATAAGCAATGTCAGCACCTATATCATTCAATCAACATCGGTAGACTACCTTCCTCTTATCAACGGCCTTAACACAGTGTACGAACAACTTTAAGCACTTAAGAAAGCACTTGCCCCTACTACATCAGGTTAAAAGCACGACGTCCTTAATTAATACACGGCTCTTAAAGCCTATAATAAAAAACAGAGCATTGACAAATGGTTACAAGCTTGCAGAACAATTGGAGCTACTAAACATATAGGGATTTAGACCCTACTACGATTTTATACAAGCTATCAAACCTATCTCTTCTAGTTTCGTAGGAGCGCTAGAAGTAGACCTTATTAGAAAAGAACAAAAAGACAAAAAGGCCCCATCCATTATCAACCTTATCAAGGAATTCAAGGAGCACTACCATATGCAGCAAATAGCATCATCTCCTTTTACCACTACTGCCAATCACTCTGCATTTGCGACCCTTCAAAACAATTCCAATTTAGACTCTAACGGCAATTCAAATTCAAATTTAAGGTGGCATAAGAAATGCATATGCGGCCTTATACACCAATACAATAACTGCTACTACATTATTAAGCACAAGCGCCCTCAAGGATGGAGACCAAGGGCAGACATTCAAAAGAAAATAGATAAAATAATCTCATCTATACCTTAGGTCAACCCCATAATCAAATAGATTCAAAAAGAAGAACTAGAAGTAAAGAACACAGGAACAATTAATTTTAATTCTAAAACCAGCCCAGCTTCTACAACTCCAACCTACAATGCTGCCGCGTTTAGCACTGGTCAAACACTATTCAAACTCCAAAACACCTGGATACTCGACCCTAGCGCAAATACGCACGTCTACAACAACAAAGAAGACTTTACATTCTCCTACTTAGCAGTAGAAGACGACTACCTAATTACTAGCAGAAATTTCAAAAAGATTTAAGCCTACGGAATAGTAACTATTACTGTTAATACACCTACTAGGAAGTCAAAGATAAAGCTATCCCATATAGCACTAGTACTAACCATGTTTACAAATATCGTAGCACTCTTAAGAGCTACTAATAATGATATCCATTTTAACTTAGGATAAGATATGCTCTACCATCTAGCAACTAGCAAAACAGTCTACTATGCGAAACAACTAGGGGGCCACTGGGCACTAATACACAGAGAGCCTACGAGTACCCTAGATTCGACTCAGTCAATATTCTTAACCTCCAAGAGATACCAGCCTACAACAGCACCAAATATAACGACTATATTGTCACCAGATCTGCGTATATCGGCACCAGATCCGCCTATATTGGCACCAGATCCGCCTACATCGGCACCAGTTACAATAACCGCAACGTCAACGACGTCTATAACGTCACCAAAGTCATCAAATACGGCGCAGCCAGTAGCCTGTGCAAAGAAGACAACCTATTAAAGATGCAAGAAGCAATTTAAATCAGGAAATGAACTCCATAAGCACCTAAGAAAGAGCTGTAGATATACCCAGTAGCAACAAGAGACTCGATTAAATATAACGGCTTTATCCAGAGCCTCACCAGAAGCACCATATATAACACCATCAACAGCTATATCTAAAGCCTCACCATATCAAACAACGACACAGTCGCTTAACCAGATTCAAACATCTACCTCAGGTTCCACCCCAAGCGTCCTCCTTAGTTACAGCTTAAATGCTACCCCAAGCGTCTCCTCGGCTATAGATTAAGTAACTACCCCAAGCACAGATTAAAACACCATACTAGAATTAAACACCTCACTATAAGGACTTCAAGACGATATCTTAGATACAATTAAAGCAATTCCAATTTAACTAAGCAGTTCACCAGAACCGTTAAATATAGCTCTACATGCTAACAAAATCTCGGTCAAACCTTCTACCAACCTTACCCTACCAGAAGGATCAAACCAAATTCAACGTCAAGCGTATAGCACCATTGCCCTACCCTTCACCGCTTTAAAATTGTATCTAAATTTCCTATTTTTGGTACAGTTTTTACCTTTATTTTATTTTCTATAGCTTTAACTACACCGTCAAATCTAGGGGGGTGTGTAACCGACTACCCATATACCGCCAGAATGCCAATCTGACTCGCCTGCATATTGACTCGCTCACCAACTCGGTCACTGACTCGGTTAAATAACTCAATCTATTACCCCTTATTGTCTACACCTTTTATATATATATACCACCTGATTTCCATAGATTTAGAATCAAGTCGCTCACTCAATTCTCCCACACTTGCACTGTTATATATAGTCGTACTTAGAGTTCTAATATTAGTATTTTGTTAGGGTGCCAAGATCCTAGAGGCCTCCTAGAGGTCCTAGTCGTTTTAATAGGATCCTAATAGAATCCTAGCAGGATTTTAATTTCCCTAATTGTCCTGGTTGTCCTAATAGGCTCCTAATAGGATCTTGATCGTCTAAATTATCCTAATAGGCTCCTGGTAGGATCTTTGATTTTCCTAATTATCCTATTAGGCTCCTAATAGAAAACTAGTATTTCCTAATCGTCCTGTTAGGTTACTGGCAGGATACCCTAAGCAACACCCCCCCAAAGCAATACCCTATGCACACCCCTTAAGCAACACTACTAAGGCTTTGCATGAGGCTCTGCATAAAGCCCTATACAAAGCTCTGCACGAAGCCCTATATAAAGCTCTGCACGAAGCCCTATATAAAGCTCTGCACGAAGCCCTATATAAAGCTCTGCACAAAGCTTTACACAAAGCTCTATATAAAGCTCTACACAAAGCTCTACACAAAGCTCTACACAAAGCTCTACACAAAGCTCTACACAAAACTCTACACAAAGCTCTACACAAAGCTCTACACAAAACTCTACACAAAACTCTACACAAAGCTCTATATATAGAGGCTCTGCACGAAGCTCTGCGTAAAGCTCTATACGAAGCTCTATACGAAGCTCTATACGAAGCTCTACGTATAAAGGCTCTGTATAAGGCTCTGCGCAAAGCTCTGCGTACGGAGGCTCTATACGAAGCTCTGTATAACACACATTACTATTGGGTCTCCGCTATATTCCTAATGCCCTACACATGCCTCTGCCAAGTTACCCCTTTGTAGCCACCTTAATTTTTACCCTTCCTTACATCCTCCCTACCTTAGGAGGTACTAGAACGGTAGCCAGCAAAGGACCGTTGCTAGAACTAGATAACCGTCGCCAGAACCAGACGACCGTTGCCAGAACTAGATAATAACAGCCAGCAAACACCATAAACGATTTAATTAATTGATCGATCAAATTGAACCAGAGCTTTAATATCGGCCCGTCACTAAATTAAGGCCTCCTAGGGAGGCACCCCAGACGACTACCGTTTGAATATATAGCCAGCAAACGGCCATAGAGAACGATTCGAATTAATTAGAGCCTTTGATTAGGCTAACTCCTCCCCCAAATTGAACCAGATACTAATATAGGCAGGCAGGCAGGCAGGCAGGCAGGCAGGCAGGCAGGCAGGCAGGTAGGTAGATAGGTAGGTAGATAGGTAGGCAGATAGGTAGGTAGGTAGGCAGGTAGGAGAGGACCGTCGCCAGAACTATATAATCGTTGCCAGAGCTAGACGATAATCGTTTAAACGACTAGCTAGTGAACACCACGATTAATTTAATCGATTGATTGAATCGAACTAGAGCCTTGATATTACCCTGTTACCGAATTAAATTAAATTAAGGCCTCTTAGGGAGGCACCCCAGACGACCACCGTTCAAACGTATAGCTAGCGAATGGCTATAGAGAACGATTTGAATTAAGCAGAGCCTTTGATTGGGCCGACCTCTCCCCCGAATTATAGATATAGACAGGTAGGTATAGACAGGTAGGCATAAACAGGTAGGCACCAACAGACAGGCACAGATAGGTAGGCATAGATAGGCAGGCACAGACAGGTAGGCCGGATAGGTAGGACGGTTAGATAGGTAGGTAGGCAGGCACTAGGCCTAGTTAGGAAATTAGTATACGGCCGGCGGATTATCGGGAACACCGCTAATTGACGATTTGAAGGCTTTGCGAAGGCTTCCCCCTCGATTAGTTACTTAACGCTCAAGCGATTGTCCCCTTAGAATGACGTAGGGCTCCTATAATAGATAGACACAGGTAGTAGGCAAGAAGGATTGATTTGGACTATTTAGATTCCTTATATATAGAATAGGGCCTAAAATTAAATTGGTTTTTACGTTTATTAGCTGGCTGTAAATACTAGAGCATTAATATACCTTAATTTTTAAATTAAAAATTTAATTATTGTCCTGATTGTCCTAATTGTCCTAATTATCCTGATGGTCCTAATGGTACTAATGGTTCTAATGGTCCTGATAGTCCTGGAGGTCCTAGAGGTCCTAGAGGTCCTAGTGGTCCTAGTAGTCCAAGCGACCTCCTAATAGGTTCCTAATAGGAAGCTAAGTGTAAGTGTCTCCTAAAGCTCCTAACAGCCCTAATAGGAGCTGTTAGGAACCTGTCTATACTATTAAAAGGCATAAACATTTTCCTAATGAAGGTAGTATACTTACTAGCGTACTAAAGAAGATATTAATCTCTTCTTTATATATATTTAGTGGGTTAGAGCCTATAGAGGTTAAAGCAACTATTATATAGTAGTATGCTTTTAGAAGCTAGTAAAGAAATAGGTATAGCCAATATATATTTTATAGGTATACTTATACTAAGAGTATATATAGCTCTACTATAGTATACTTAATAGTTTTAGGGTTTTAATTACCCCCCCCCTAAGTATAGGTAATCTATACTAGTACTAAAGGGTCTCTATAGGTACTTACTGCTAGTAATAATAGATTCTCTATTATATTTATAACTAGTATCTCCATATCTTAAGGGTCTGTATAGGTACTTACTACTAGTAATAACAGGTCCTTTATTATATTTATAACTAGAGTAAAGAAGAAGTCTTTTAGCTATATTAAATAGACTATTTCGCTAGTCTTAATATCTACTAAAAGCGCATTAAGAGTAACTACTTAGAGGCGTTTAGGGTCTAAAGTACCCTAGATAAATTATCTAGAATAAAAGCTAATTAATAGATCTGCTTTCGCGAGCTAATTCTATCTAAAGACTATATTATAACTATTAAATAAGCTATCCTAAAAGGTCTGTGGGCTAATAGTGCAAGGGGTACCCTAGGAGTTGCTAGTAGTAACTATTAGATTATAAGTATCCTAGATTATTATCTGGTTGCTATTAAGGAAATATATAATAGGTTTATATAAATATAGCGCGTAGCTTATAGGTAGGTTAAACCTATAAATAATATCCTAGTTAATAAAGTTAATTTAGTACTTATTATTATATAAGTAATATAGGCAGACTTTACCCCAGGGCGTATCTATTGCAATATATATTATAATATATTTCTTCTCTCCCTTTATATTAGGCCCTAGTTATAGTTAAAAGAGATACGCTGCTAGGCCTTTATGTTTTCCAAAAATTGGCCTAACTTATCTTTACTAGCTTGCTTCTAATGTTCTTTATAATAGCTACCTTTAGGTTTTTTTTAACTTGCGTATATAGCACTAGCTTTTAAGTAGTCTCCTTAGGGGTTTGCTTAGAAAATTATTACCCTTTTTAGCCTAACACTAACTCTATAAAGCCTATACTATAGCCGCGCTTTAAGCGTAAGAATTTGCCGCTACTAACTACGCGATCTTTTATAAACTTAATAGTATTAAGCAGTTACTCTATATAGTATATTTTTAGCGAAAAGGTCCTTAGCGGTTTTTACCCATTTAATAAAGTTTTGGCGAAAGAGCTCTACCTATAGATAGGCTAGAAGGCGTAAGAACTAAAAGTCTACCTATTACTTAGAATTAATAAAAGGGGTATATAAGAAGCGGTTCTCTAAGCTACATATACGGGCTAAAAAGACGTTAAACCTCTAGTTCTTCTTTATAATAGCTATATAGTACGCAGTAATATTATTAAAGCGTCTTACTATAGGGTTCCTAATCTGGTTTTAGACTATAGTCTTAAACTTATCCTATAGTAAGGGACCTTTATCTTTAGTACCTAGCCGGCAATAAACTAGTTAGGTAATTATCTTCTCTTTTATAAGACCTTTAATAGCTTATTACGTACATTGCTTATAGTTATAGTTGGCGTTATTAACTTTAAATTGGTTTCTAACTGCGGCGATCTACTAGTTAAAATGCTATTAAGTAATACCACTAATATTAGGTAGTAACTTCTTAACTAGAGCATTAAGATTTATTTAGCATATGCGTTTGCTAAGTAACTTATACTCTTTACTAAAAAGGTAACAAAAGGGCTTTATTAAATCAATAATACTCTATAAGTTAGCTATTTTTTTTTAGCCAGCTTATCTAGCTCCTTTATATTAGCAGTATTTAGTAAAACGCTAGTAATCTTACTAAGCTTCTGTTAAGCCTAGGTATATAAGTTAAACTATTTTTCAACGTTTATAGGTGGCTTATTATTTTAAGGTTTAAAAGGTGGCTTAGATTCTACTAGTATATTTCTAGTGATTTTGTCTATACTAGATCCTAAGGCGTTTAGCAGTTGTATTATTAGTATATTACTATAAGGTATAGGCATTAGTTTTTTTAAAGGTATTATAGAAAAATTAAACCGGCTATCCTTCTAAAGGGATTAAAAAGGATTTAAATATAAGATAAGAATATAGATAGGGAGCTTAATAATAGAATAATAGGGTATATTATATAGATATAACGGGACTAGCCTAGTTACAGTAGGAATGTCTCGGTGAAACACTCGACAGATAACTGTATAAAACTGTTTATAACTGTTTATAACTGTCTACAACTGTCTGCAACTGTCTGCAACTATCTACAACTGTCCGCAATTGTCCGCCGTAATTTACTGTTTTCCACTAAGTTCTGCTAACTCGATCAAATTCCACTAAATTCCACCAATATAATGGAATTTGGTTGAAACTTGTTGCAATCCGCGTGGGCTTATGCCTATGCGTCTACTGCCAAGACCCCGAATATTTAGTTACAAGTTTCCTATATTCCTTTCTCTTCTTCACGCAATGTCTTATACTCTGCAAGAGCTATATACCCATAGATTTAGATAGAATTTATATTGTTCCTTTAAATCTTCCCCAAAGCCTCTTCGCGCCCTTATATTACGTTGCGTTAAAACAACTACTATTAAAATAGCAAACGAACCCGAATCCCTTTTAATAACCACAAGTATTATAACCCTAGTTAGGGAGTAGTTAACCATAATGCAATAGTCCTTTATAGAAGCCTTAGCTTAGTAGCGAGCTATACTAAAACCCCAATACTAGTAATTAATAGAAGCACTCCGCAAAGAACTCTATAATATTAAGGCACCTATATTACAGACCCTAACAACAACACCTATAAACAAGATTAATATAATGGTATCTGAACCTGGCCCGTTAAATAAGAAAATAGAACCGGTAACGGTAGCTTAACCCATATATATAACAAACTAAATACCTATTATAAAATCTAAAAAGCTCCCTAATTCTCTAATGTTTAATAGAAACCAAAATAACCTATATCCCTTTATAACCAAGCTCCGTCTTAAACTCTTAATAAACTACAACTAATACCCTACTAAAGCTAGCAAAATTAGCTATGGAATGTCTCGTTTAAGTAAGGACGCTGCACAAACTATAGATCTATTCTTCCATAATAGCACCTTTGTTAATTTTAAAATCTTTATCTCCCTACTAAAACGAATATATAATGACGCTAGCCGTAAATATATAGCTGTTACTAAACTTAAAACCCTATAATAACGGAACTGAGAATTTACTAGCTTCTTTTTGGAATTTTTAGGCCTTATTGGCAAACTGGATTGGAATAAAGCCGCTAAAGTTACTACTCTTTAATAAGCTATTTTAGATAAGATTAGAGCCTAATTAGTAGGTAGGGAACTGCCGAAAGACCTACCTAAATTCACTATAATGTGTTAACGAATTAATAAGGACCTTTAATATAACAAATAGACTCATTCTCTAAAGCTGACCACGCCTTATATTTAAAACTCTATGAAACTAATATATACCCTAAAACGCGATCCCTCTCCAAACCTAAAAAGTCCTATATATAACCCTATGGACCTTAATACCACTTAATCTTATATACCCTTAGGAACCAACAAATAAAGAACTTAAGCCATAAACGGAGAATGCTTTAGATGTAGTAAAAAAGGATATATTTAAAGGAATTACCAAACTTACCCTTTTAAAAAGGTCCGCCGTAGTTCCTCCTAGACATTAAATCGCACTTATTCTTCAAGCCGTACTTATTCCTTAACTTATACTTGTTCTATAAATTATACCCAGTCGTTATAAAGTATTTTACCTTTAGTTAACTTAGAAAACAAATCATCCTAGGGCTAAGTTGCGCCTTAGGATAAGAAGTAGAAGAGTATAAGTGTCTAGGCTCTTTTAGCGCTAATATATAACACAACTCCCTTAATATACTTAGCGAAATTTAAACACTTAGAAAATAGAAGAAGGTACGAATACTAATAGACAGCGGAGCCACTAGTATAGGCTTTATTAATACGAACTATATAAAAACTTAACGCCTAAATTTAAAGAAACTTGATAAGCCCTAAGGCTTATAAGGCTTTAATGGCAAACCCTTAATATATAGCGAATTAACGCACTACGCTCTTATAAAGATGCGGATAGGCGAATACCTTAAATACATTTCCTTATTTATAACACCCCTAAAGCATTATAAGGTAATACTTAGATACAAATGGCTAAAACAATATAACCCTTTAATTAGCTGGGTTAAAGAAACACTAAAGTTCTATACAACCTATTACTAAAGTCATTGCTTAAAACACCACCTACCTTACAAATATATATATAATTATTTAAATTTAATATAATACAAACTGCCCCTGCTATAGACCCTAAGCCAAAATAATAAGGTTACGACTGCTAATTATAGTAAAGAATGCAAAGATGTTACGCTAAAACCTCTTAAAATTCGTATAATATAAGCTATACCTTTTATTTCGTTAGCACAAAAATGAGACTATAAAATCTTTACTATAACTATAAAAGATATTAAGAAAGCACTAGAACTAAAGCAATATATTAACCCTTAACCTCTTATGCCTAAAGAGTACCATAATCTAATTAATGAGTTTAAGAAAAGATTCGCAAACCAACTACCCCCACATTAGGATATATACGACTTTAAGATAGAACTTAAACCTGGTATAACACCAAAGTTCGGTCCGCTATACGGTATATTATAAGAAGAACTGCTTATAATACAACAGTACCTTAATAAGCATCTAGAAAAAGTATTTATTCGCCCTAGTTAATCTCCATTTGCCTTACCTATACTATTTATTAAAAAGCTAGGAGGAGGCTTAAGATTCTATATTAATTATTAAGCTTTAAACGTAATTATAATTTAAAACTAATATCCTATTCCCTTAATTCAAGAAACGCTTAACCGCTTATTAAAGGTATAGTACTTTATAAAGCTTAATATAGTCGCTGCCTTTAACCAAATCTGTGTCTATAAAGGAGACAAAAAGTATATAGCTTTTTATACATAATGGGGACTCTTTAAATACTTAGTAATGCTATTTGGTGTAAAGAATGGTCCTAGTACGTTTTAGCAATATATTAATAATATACTTTAAGAATTCCTTAATATATTTGTTACCACGTATATTAACAATATCTTAATCTACTTATCTTTACTTTCTAAACACCGGAAGCATGTCCAAATGGTCCTTAAACGCCTACAAGACGCGGGTTTGCAATACGATATTAAGAAATACAAGTTCCACGCATCCAAAGTTATATACTTAAGCCTAATTATATCCTGCAACGGAATTAAAATAGACCCTAAGAAGGTCGCTGCGATTGTAAACTAGGAAAGCCCTAGTAACATATAAGACATTTAAGGATTTCTAGGATTCGCAAATTTCTATTATTAATTTATTAATTAGTTCTTAAAAATTGCCTAACTATTAGTAAACCTAATAAGGAAGAATATAAAATTTAAATAGACTGCTAGATGCGAATAAGCTTTTAATAACTTAAAATAACGTTTTATAACCGCTCTAATTCTTACCCACTTTAACCCTAACCTTAAATGTATTATTAAAACAGACTCGTCTAATCATGCCCTAGGGGGAGTGTTATCGCAATACAATAAGAACGGTAAGCTACGCCCAGTAGCCTTTTTCTCCTAAAAGCTCGCCCCTACTAAATCAAACTACAAAATATATAACAAAGAACTGCTTGCGATCATCAGATGTTTTAAACAGTAGCGCCCTAAGCTTAAAGGATTGTTATTCCTAATATGCGTGTTAACAGACTATAAGAACCTACAGTACTTTATAACTACAAAGCAATTAACGCAGCGCCAGATTTATTAGGCCGAATACCTCTTACAATTTAATTTTAAGATTATATACCAACTAGGCAAACTTAATTAGAAGCCTAATGCATTAATATAATAATTATAAGACCTACCTGCAAACGCTTTAGACGAACAGATTATAAATTAATTATAGATCTTACTACCCCCTAAATGCTTTAAAAAACTACGCCCTATGTTCCTAGATATAGAACTTAAAAGAAATAAATTGGAAATTAATAAATAGGAAATAGAAATTAATAAGCTAATGGAATATAAATATAAGAACAATATATAGATAATTAATGTAATTGTCGGGACAATATTATGTGTAGTTACGTGGCCGTCACGTGTCGCCGCGGCACTAGCGTGGCGAGGAGCCTTAAGCTCCTCACCCTTCCTCAAGCAGGAGGGAGAAATACAATCAAACAACATCATACTAGCTACAAACTGTAACTACGTGATATCACCTTATGTTACCTACACTAATCAGTGGTTAACTTCACTATTATACCACAGAATAGCTAGGTATTCCACCAAAAAGAGATAAGCCACTGTACCAGTGCTACTTATGCTAAAGGAAGCTGTCTTTTAAGGTTAAAACTGGTCCTAAACCTTAAATAGAACTCTTTTATGAATTTAAGGATCTAAAGGCCAGAACTAGTCCTAAGCCTTTCCTAGATTATAGATTCTTGCGTTTATTACGCAGAATAACACGCTTTACAAGTCTTTATGATTTAAGGCCAGAACTGGTCCTAAGCCCCATAATTGCAAATATACGTCATAAACGCGTACCAAACAACGAATATATACTAAACGACAATCCCTACCCCAATAATACTTCCCTCCCTCCGAAAATATGGCTACGCCTACCTTAAACAACTGGGAAGACTCCTTACTACTACGGGTAGCTTTATACGCAAAACTTATTAATAAAGATTGGGACGAATTTACTATTAATATAATAACTTATACCGCAAAACAAGTTAACGGCTTTCTCCTATACCATATTATATTCTACTAAAGTAGACACTACACCAATCTACAGCTATAGGAATATTTTAGGGAGGATTTCGCAGGATAGACCGCCAATACCTAGGCACTTAGCAATGTTAATATTATTTAGGATTTTCAAGACTTCCTCCGTAGGAATAGGGTATATATTACTAAGAACAATAATCCAATTACCAGTAATATTTAGGCCGTTATTATTAGTATAGAAGAACTAGTATAGACGGAAGCTAAGATTATACATTAACTATAGAAACCCAAAACCAACCCATATTCTTCAAAAGGCAACTTTAATTTAGAATAGAACCCCCAGAACGCTAATTCTCTATTCTAGCCAACTGGTAAGCCTATACTACTAGAGACGTAACAACCTCTGCAAGAACTTCTACAAGAACTTCCGTAAGAACCTCCGCAGCAATCTCCGCAGTAATCTCCGCAACAACCTCCGCAACAACCTCTGTCTTTAGTTCCCCAGTATCCACCAATTTAACCCGCAACCTTAACTACTGCCCCTCAACTTAAGCAAGTACAAGATCCCTTTGCTTTGTAATTTAACAACCTTCAAACTCTGCCACAGTAAGATTAGGAGAAAAAGTTTAGTAGAGAATTGTACAACATTCTTAATATTAAATTACAGGTTTCCTATGACTGTTGCAACAAGATTAGATTGCCAGAGGTTCAACATTACAGTGTATTTTCAGTTATGCTTAAAGATCGTGCCAGTAGCTTCTATTACAGCAAGATTACTAGAAGATCATATAACTTAAGATCTGCAATTAGCACTACTATTTACTCTTATAAGGCACAGCAATTCTACTTTAATAACTACCCTCAGCAGGAGCTTAATTACGGCAAATATAACAGTCATAATAATAATTATAACAACGGCTAGTACTACACCAATCCCTCTTATAGATAAAGTGGGTATAGACAAGGCTATTATAGAGGCTCCAGCTACTATAGAGGAGGCTCTTATAGAGAATCCAGTAGAGGTAGATTCTGGAATAGAGCCGGATATTAATAAGGGAAGTAATTAGAACGGCACAGTTACATAGGCAACCCACAAAAAAAGAGTTGCCAGTGTTAGAACTATATTAGGACTATATTAAAACTAGGTTACATAATTCTCAGGCTATATTCAACTTACGCTCCGCTAGCTCCATAACCCTATTTTAACAACATAGTTCCCTAGTTAATCTACCCAGGATTTCCTAGTTTACTACTTAGTTAACTACCATTTCTTTAGCAAATTTTAGGACAGCAAGACTTATATTACAATAGCAATAGTAAGTAAGGAGGATTGATATTTATTACGCTAGTTAAGCAGTATTTGTATATAGATGGCAACCATAAAAGAAGAGTTGCCAGTGTCGGGACAATATTATGTGTGGTTACGTGGTCGTCACGTGTCGCCGCGGCACTAGCGTGGTGAGAAGCCTTAAGCTCTTTACCCTTCCTCACTTTATCAAGAAATACAATTAAACAATATCATACTAGCTACAAACTGTAACTACGTAATATTACCTTGTGTTACCTACAGTAATAAAAGCAATTTAAATAGGAAAACAATAGTATAAGGATATTACACTCGCCAAATGCAAAATCCAAAATAATTGATTGTACTATTAACAGAAGATAGTAGTTCCGAATTCCAAACCTTTACAATTTAAGATACTTAAATTCGTATACGACTCCCCTATGGTAGGATATTCTGGCCATGCGAAGACTTATAAGATTATTTAATGAGTATATTACTGGCCTATAATATACAACTATATACAAAAATATGTTTAAGCATGCAGAATATATGTGTGTGGAAAGACCTCTTATATAAAGAAGTAAGGAGTACTTTAACCGCTACCAGTTCTAATGCAAAGATGGCATAACATCTTAATTAACTTTATAGTTAACTTGCCTAGCAGTAACGGGTTTATAAATATTATAGTAGTAGTTAACTGTCTTATAAAAATACAATATATAATTTCTATAGACTTAATTAATATAATATTAGTAGCCAAATGTTTTATTAAGCATGTCTTTAAGCTATATAGACTTTCTAACACAATAATATCTAACCGCGGAAGCCAGTTCGTTTTAGACTTCTAGTAAGCTTTATATAAACAATTAAGCATTTAAATATAACTCTTAACTGTATTTTATTTAGAGATAGATGGCCAAACTAAAATCGCGAATATAATTATGGAACAATACTTATAAATATACTGCTCCTACCTACAAGACGACTGGGAAAAATAGCTGCCTTTAGCTAAGTTTACCGCGAATAATATAATAAATATATTAATGGGCGTGACGCCGTTCTATACGACCTATAGACAAGACCCTTAACTTAGATTTAAACTATAACCTAAAATTAACACAATAGGACCTATAATTAAACGGATTTAGTTAATTAATATATATAACTTCGCCGATTAAATAAAGTAGTTAATAGAACTATTACAAAGTAAATTAATATACGCTTAAACGTTATAGGAATAGCATACAAATAAAGGACGAGCTCCCGTATAGGACTTTAAGGAAGGTAATATAGCCTACCTAAATATATAAAACCTAAAGACTTAACGGCCCTTAAAGAAACTCGATTGGAAGTTCGCAGGCCTATACTAAATTAAGAAAAAACTAAGCCCGTACGCCTATAAGCTTAAACTACCGACTAAGATAAAAATACACCCAACATTTTATATAAGCTTATTGCAACCTTTAAAAGATAATCCTATAACTTGCGAAGTGCCGCCGCCACCTCCTATAATTGTTAACAACGGTAACGGTTCTTACTTTATTAACTTAATTAACGATATACAATAGAAATTATAATCTAAATAATTTAAACTTCTTGTTAAGTGGGAAGGATATAAAATATAAACCTAGGAAACCTATAACCAGATTAAGGCTAACGCGCCTGCCTTAGTAAAAGAGTTCTATAAGAACTATCCTTTGCGGCCTACTCTAGCTGGATGGATATAATATAAAGGCAAACAACTGCCACCTAACACGAAGACACGAAACGCAATAGCAGGAAACTTGAAATTAAAAAGAACTTAAAATATATTACAACGCTTATAACGCGATAAGTTATAAATTCTTAACTAAATTGAATTGTTTTGGACCTTTAGCTAAAAAGGGGGGGGACTATAACAGGACTAGCCTAGTTATAGTAGGAATGTCTTAGTGAAACACTTAACAGATAACTATATAAAACTATTCGTAACTGTTTATAACTGTCTGCAACCATTTACAACTATCTATAACTTTCCGCAATTGTCCGCCATAATCTACCGTTTTCCACTAAGTTCCGCTAACTTAATTAAATTCCACTAAATTCTACTAACGTAATGGAATTTGGTTAAAACTTATTAAAATCCGCGTGGGCTTGTGCCTACGCGTCTGCTGCCAAGATCCTAAATATTTAGTTATAAGTTTCCTATATTCCTTTCTCTTCTTTACGCAACGTCTTGTACTCTGCAAGAGCTATATACCCATAGATTTAGATAGAATTTATATTGTTCCTTTGAATCTTCCCTAAAGCCTCTTCGCGCCCTTATAATAGATAAATAAATCCTTAAAGGAAAAGGAGGAGTCTATATATGAGGTAAGAAAGGGTTTTCCCTAGGTATATATAGCGTATATACCTTATAGGCGAGTTACCCCTAGGTTATCCTAGGGTCGCCTATACCTTACAGCTATATAACTATCTACTTAGGTTTTATATAACATTAAATTATATAATACGTTACGTGCTATAGATTTGGAATATAAGAATATAGAAACGTAGAAACGCGAGACGTATTAATATATTAACGTACTAATATACTTAGCACCTTTCTTAGGAGTTAGGTTGTATATTTAAAGGACCACAATCCCTACCTTAGATAGTTTTTTCTTTATATTAAAATTTTAAGTATAATTAGAGTTAATCTATTAGGCGCTTACTGTTACGGCACTAGCAAATTGCTATCAGATTGCCGCAAACTGCCGTTATATAATGGCAAGTTGCGGCAAGTTGCCATTACATAACTAGAAGATTGTATATAACTTTAAGCGGTATTTCCATTCTTCTTGTTTCCATTCTTTAGCTTTAGATCCTCGTTTATAGACAATCCAATTATATAGGCTTACGCGACCTTCTTACCATGCTTATGCCTTAATTAACTAAGTCGCTAACATTATCCAAAGCTTATTCTATCCTCTTCCTAAAAAGGAACTTAAATATATCTATAAGGACACAGAATAGGACCCTAAGGATATCACTAGGACTATAAGAATAGGATAGAACTAAAAAGAACACGAATAGAACGCAAAACCTAAGAATAGGACATATACAGACTAGAACCCCTAAAAAATAAATAAATACCGGAAATTACCTAAGACCCCTACTACTATGCTAAGAAATACAGCAGCTAGTAAAGCTGCTGTAGGACCCGCAAATACCTCTAATAGTAAAACAGTTGCCGTTTTAACCCCCTAGGAAGAGCTCATAACAGCTAATACCGAAATTAAACGGCTTTAAAAGCTGCTTAAAACTAAAGACACCCCTACACCTAGTAAGGAGTTATTAAATACCCAGAGACTTGCTATAGTCCTTAAGACCCTAGCCCAATATATAGCATTAGCATTATCGCGGTCCGTAAAGGTTGTAGACCCCCTATTACTTACAGACGGAACTAACTCTATATTTAATAATTAGAAGCTTTAACTGCAAGATAAGCTTAAAGTTAATGCGGACTACTTCCCTACTACCCAAGCCAAAATAGCCTACGTCTTCAGCCGTACTAGTAGGGATGTATAGACGTATCTATGTCCGCGATATACCCAGGACTTAGTAAACCCCTTCCTCTCTAGAGAAGAGATAATTAACTACCTATCTTCTATTTATAAGGACCCCTTTAAGATATAGAACGCCCACCTTAATTATAAAGCCCTTAATATAAAAATAACAGAGACCTTTTTAGTCTTCTAAACCCGCTTTCTATACCTAGCTAGACAGGCTTAAATTCCCCAGAAAGATTTAATACTAGACCTCTTTAACAAGCTTATCCTAGACCTATAGCGCGCTATACTATTAGTTTATACTACTATATAGACGCTAAAGGAACTTATGGACTAGTGCCTAGCTATTAACTAGGGCCTTTGCCAAATTAAGGTATATACCAAGCGGTATAAAACTAGAAGCTCTACTAACTAGAACATAAGTACTATAAAAACAGGCCATAGCGCCCTAGTAAGATCTGCGACCCCTACGACACTAACTATACCGCCTACTATTAACCTAGTGGCTAGCTATACAGCTAGCCCCGCTATGGGTCCGGCGAATACTCGACCTATATATAGTAACCCCTGTAAATAGGCCCTTAGTAATTAAGGAGCCTACTTCTTATATGGCTAAAAAGACTACTTTATAAAAGACTACCTAATAGCAGCAAAGATAAATAAGGTCCTATTAATTCAGGAGGATAGTAGAGAGTTAGAAAAAGAGAAACCCTAGAGCAAGACTCCCCTCTAGGGTTAAAAGGAATTAACATGTTATATATTAATCTAGGTTAGCTAGTTAGTAGAGAAAGCTGCACTATCCCATATACCTTATTCTATAATAGATATTAAGTTTTAACCTTTGCTTTAGCTAACTCTAGAGCAAATGCCTTTACCTTAATAGACACACAATATACTATAAAGCTGGCTAACTTTTTAAATATACCCCTTAAGGAGCTGCCCAAACCAATTTCTATTCGTGGGTATAACGGACAGATAGGACCACCCATTACGACTATCTTATAGATTTACCTCCGTGTAGACAGATAAAGGCAGTATAACGTCCCCTTTCTTATTACGGACCTAGGAAGCCATAATATAATCTTAAAAAGAAAATAGCTAGCCTATTTAGGCTTACAGCTTAACGTATAGAGTAAACAGCTTATCTAGCCCAAAACCCTACCCCCAATACCTTCTTTTATAAAGGAAATTAGCATTATAATAGAAAATCTTATATAGCCATAGATAGACACCATCTACTAGGCTGATGCTATACATAGGGACCAGGCCTTTAAGAAAGATATACAGCTTAATTTATAATGGGTCTATATACTACGCCGCCCCCAGACTATTAATATCACACCACCAGTACTAGAAACCTAAGAAGTTAGTAATAAGCCAGCTAGTTTAGGCCCTATATAGCTATAAAGAACAGTAAGGAATATTAGACACTATACTAAACATATAAACTAAAAGGATAACTTACGGAAAATAGAATAGGAGCTAAAGAGGGTTATAAACCCTCTACTATAAAATACGGTCTACGGAACATCTGTAAAGAAACCTATAAACCTCCCACTAGTTAATATCTACTGTATTAGTGCTATAGGGTTCTACCAAAACTTAAAACGGCCTAATACTATTACCTTTACAACTAGCTTATATAAAATTAACTGGATAATTAAAGATAAGGAAGCCCTAGCCTATAACTAGCTTAGTAGGGAAAGTAAGCTTATAAATAAGGAGCTAGTAGAATAGAAACTACTCCGCCAATACCGGGAGTTTAAAAATATATTCTCTAAGGCAGTATCTAATATACTCCCGCCTTACTGACCATACGACTATAAGATTAAGATTAAGCCTAATAAAGAAAACACCCTTAGTTATAGCCCCCTTTACTAGTAATCTACTAACGAGCTATAGGCCACTAAGTAGTATATTATTAATAACCTTAATAAGGGCTTTATTAAGCCTAGCTAAGTCCCCTTTACCTTACCTATCCTTTTTACAAAAAATCTAAATAGCAGACTCCATTTTTATATTAACTACTATAAACTAAACTATATAACCCATAAAGACTAATATCTACTGCCCTTACTTAAAGAAATACTGGCCTATATAAGTAAGGCTAAGATTTTTATAAAGCTTAATATCCGCTAGGCCTTTTACTAAATTAAAATAAACCCTAGATCTAAGGATCTTACTATATTTTAAACCTGCTACGGATTATATAAATATAAAGTACTACCTTTTGGACTAACTAATAGACCATCTATATACCAACGGTATATAAATAATATACTCTTTAACTACCTTAATAACTTCTGCACAGCCTACCTAGATAATATTATAATTTACTCTAAGAATAAACTAGAACATAAGGAGTATATCCGTAAAATCCTATAACAGCTCCACAAAGCTGGTCTCCAGGCCAATATTAGGAAGTTAGAATTTAGTGTTAAGCGCACTAAGTATCTAGGGTTTATTATTAGTATAGATAGAATTAAGGCAGACCCAGAAAAAATAGCTATAATTAACTAGTAGATACCCCCACGGACTATAAAGGGGGTATAATTATTTTTAGGTTTCTGTAACTTCTATTAACGCTTTATTAAGAACTATAGCAGAAATACCTAGCCCCTTAACCATCTTACTAGGAAAGACTAGCCCTTCTACTTTAACGCTATATATAGGCAGGCCTTTAATAAGCTTAAAAAACGGCTAGTATTAGCTCCCCTACTTACCCACTTTAACCTAAAACGGCCCTTAATGCTAGAAACTAATGCCTTAGACAGTACAATAGCTAGTATCTTTTCCCAGAAGCAACCGGACGGAGAATAGTACCCTATTATATACTATTTAAAGACTATAATAGATGCTAAGCTAAACTACCATATCTATAACAAAGAAATACTAGCTATTATCTCTAGCTTTTAGTACTAGCATATACAGCTAGAAGGGACCCCTAAGCCTATTAAGGTGGTTTTAGATTAAAAGGCCTTAAAATACTTTATAATAATAAAGGCCCTTACAGTCTAATAAGCACGCTAGGCGGATATTCTATCTTAGTTCCACTTCCTAATTATATATAGGCTAGGCGCAACTAACTATATAAATACCCTTATAAGGCGCAAATAAGACCTAGATAACTAGATAGCCGTAAAGATTATATTACAGACCTAGATACTGCTACGACTAAAGCACCTTAACCCCTAAATATAGGTAGAACTAAATACAGACCCTATAAAGGCCGAGATATACCCTATTAATACTACAGAACCTAACCTTATTAATAAGCTACTATAAGCAAATTATACGGCCCCTTCTCTATAGGAGTACCGTAAAAAGGCAAAGGACGCTATTAGCCTATAGTCCCTTAAAAATGGATTACTTAAGTATTAGGAACGGCTAGTAGTAGTAAAGGAATAAAACTTATGGACCTGGCTTATTGCCAAAGCACATACCTAGGTCTCTATAGCCTACCCTAAAAAAAATAAGACCTATAGGATTATTGGCAACCGCTACTATTAGCCTAGAATAGTTATAGATATTAACCGCTATATACGGAACTGCAACAACTACTATAGGTTTACAATTCTATAAGATAAAACCCTAGGATTATTAAAACCACTTCTAATACCAGAGCGCCCCTAGCAGTATATCTCTATAGATTTCCACAAGCTACCTATAGACCGTAATAGATATAATATGGTTATAGTTATAGTTAACCGCTTTAGCAAGCACCTGTTCTTAATCCCTTATTATAAAAATATTAATATAAAAGAGGCGGCCTAACTATATATCCACTACGTCTACTAAATTTACGGACTACTAGATACTATTATATCCAACCACAGCCTACAGTTTATATCTACTTTCTAGAATAAGTTCACCTAGATCATAGGTATTAGGCTAAAGCTTTCTATAGCATATTACCCCTAGATAGACGGCCAGACGGAAATTATAAACTAGTATTTAGACTAGAGACTCTAACCCTTTATTAACTACTTTTAGAATAATTAGGCTAAACTACGCCTAGGCTACCCTACCCCACAACTCTATAGGATTTGCATCTATTTAGCTAAAAATAGGGTACTTACCCCGTACAAGCTTTAACTAAAAAAGACCAAAAGGACTCCAGACCATACACAAGAAACTATCCTATAAAGAAGCCTAGTAATACGCTAAACGCTTAGAAAAAGCCTAGAAAGTAGCCCACACAAACTTAGAAAAGGCCTAAAAATTAATAAAACAGTAGGCAAATAAGCATAGGCATAAGCCTGATTTTACTATAGGTAATAAGGTCTAGGTTATAATAAAGAACTAGAGAATAAAGCGGCCTAGCCACAAGCTAGACTATTAGATAGTAGAACTATATAAGGTTCTTAAGAAAAGAGGCAACTTATATAAAGTAAAGCTCCTGTATTTAATTAAGGTCTACCCTAAATTCTTACTAAATAAGCTATGGAAAGCTATAAACAACCTATTACCTAGATAAAAGAATAAACCGCCCCTGCTAATTTAAGTTAATAGCGATAATAAATATTATTATTCATTGCTTAACGTCCGATTCGGATCCCTGTTGGGCCCACGCGGACTACTTCTTATATACATGTGGGGAGAAAACTCTATTTAAGAAAACCCCGTGATCCGTCTCCCCACCTTTTGGGGCTCGCTTATGAGTCGCCTACGAGTTACTAGTGGTGCTCTACTACCTTACTTTTTGACCTCCTTAGGAATCACTGCTGCCATAACAAACCTACAGACGTGCTAGTATTACACACTGTACTCTACTCCTGTAGAGTTATTAGGGGGCGCCTGTTACTCGCCCCTTTGCTTTTTATTACTATTTCCTTTGCAACCCGGAACTGGTCTAGTACATTTTAGCCAATAAGCTACTAGGTAGCCGCCTTAAGGCCTTTCTATGTTAAAAGCAGTGTATTATAGTTTTCTGTGCTAGCTGCTAAGAGCATTGCTTCTCAGCCGGTGCGTAAGGGGCATAACAGTATTACGTATTTTGGTGTCTGTCTTGGCCAGCCACATTTGCACCTTAGGCTACCTACTAGGACACCTACCTAATAAAGCCAATCTTTTAGTCCTATTATTCCTGTCCTTAAGAGTGTTGCTATTATATTTTCTGCCTTTATTAGGCCCTCTTGGAGCCCTTAGGTATTTACCCCCCATAGTGTTACCCATGCTATAACTTAGGTTCCCCTTGCCTAAGTCTACCTCTGTACCTTTAACTCCTATTTGTCTCTCCAGCGTCGGTCTAACCAGTATTATATTACGGTAGATAGTTTTCCAGTACTCTTTTATGCTCTACTTTGGCTCTTTTCTCTCCCTTACTATTATCTTTGCTGGCCTCTTACGCGTCTCCCTTCCTCCTCTATATAGGCCTGGGCCCTAGCGCCGCACTATTCTTCTTCTGCTTTCTTTACCTGTTTTCCTAATATATCTTTCCTACTTTGGGGTTATTGGTTCCTTCTCCTATAGGGCACCCTAGGGTCCCTCCATAGTTTATTTAGGCGTGTCTTGATATACTTTATAACGTTAGAGTTGCGTTCCTTTTATACCCTTTGCATTGCATCGGCTTCAATATATAGTTATAGGGGGGGAATATTGGCTTCCTTCTTGAGCAGTGCTGTGGCCGTTCGCTTATACCCGCCTGTTATACTCCTAAGGCAGGATGTTTG
>Ga0307507_10005001_pt1 | contig 22447 bp, 13 predicted proteins | sample 7_EM_MG_FD_207223 | JGI IMG/M metagenome (GOLD analysis project Ga0307507, IMG submission 207223) | Populus trichocarpa ectomycorrhiza microbial communities from riparian zone in the Pacific Northwest, United States - 7_EM | ecosystem: Host-associated > Plants > Roots > Unclassified | place... | reverse complement strand
ACATGGAGAAGTGTGCATCTTTTTTTGTGACAAGAGTGAATATATACAGATTTCTGCAGAGTTTAGGTTATCACAAAGAGAGTGCCTAGAATATTCTCAAATTACAAGTATCAAGAGTGAATGTGTATAAGTGAGCTTAAGAAACATAGAGAAGTGTGCATCTTTTTTGTGACACCTTCCTTTGTAAGACACATATAAATATATATAGTTACACAGACAGACATATAAAAACGGTAGACAGATCCTAACCACAACTAAAATTGAGCAAAAAGAGCATGATGATCAAATGAATGTTTCCAATTCTGTCACGATAGCTAATATGACATTACTGTTTCTCCTACACCAGTATTAGAACTGTTAAATACACTCACATCAAGACTCAAAAGACTTCAGAATGATTTCACTACTTCCATAGACAGTTGCAGCAAAGAATATTACAGCATAATTAAATTTTACTTCAGAACCTTAGAATTGTTGATGATGGTTTGTGCTTGTGGATATACTCCATTTTGCATCTCATCCTTGACAACCACACTTTCTTTCGGATCCACTTGCATTAACACAGATGACGATGCATCCTAAAAAGAAGAAAGAAAAAAAGAAGCTGCCTTGGTAAGAATCAAAATACTAATAAGAAAAATTATCTTGTATTGCACACATTGTAAGAAATTAGAGAATAGAACCGTCTGCCCATGAAAAGGCTTGTTTTACTTCATGGAAAGGTTTTCTTTACATAATGGCTAACCGTGGGGCATTAACATGCATCACTCTAAAGAACAACAGAGGATGGAAGAAAAAAACAATTTTCTCCAATCAAGTAAATAAGAAAAATACAATTCTAGATAAATCCACTGGCACTACTTTCTACGAGGATCTTCAAGCTAGAACAAGAAAATGCCAGAAATTTCTCACTTAACTGATTAAACTTCAGAATGGGGAAGAGTAAAATGATAATATACAATTGACAAATGAAAAAGCTTTAGCTCCATTCAATTTCCCTAAAAGTGCTCTATTTATTTGAAGGTTAAATAAGTTACATGCCAAGGTAAAAACAATCGTCTGGATTAATTGTATGCCATTCAGGGGATTTACAACATCAAAGAATGCAACATTCTTTCATTGTCTCCTCCTCTCATCCCACAAAAACTTCCTTGAACCTAAATGACTTTTCTTGTTCCGAATTTATACATTCTTTTTCCTCCACCCAATAACTCGTCATCTAAGTGTTGTTCCTGTTAAAAGAAAACAGTAACAGCAAAACCAACTACAAACTCACTTAAATTTCTTATAATGCTTTCTTACAACCTCAAACTCAGGTTCAAGTTCCCGCTACGAAAATTTGTTTTTCCTCCAAAAAAACATTACTATTGATAAGCAGGCAATCCCATGCTCATAAATATTTTTTTAAAAAAAAAATCAATCAAGCTAAATTTCACAACAAACTGTTTATTAAAATACCAGCAAGGCCCACATTGCAAAATTTCCACCTAAACACATTCCTGATAAGAAATTCCCACCATCATAACAAAAATCAGCAAGCTCACTGTTAAAATTTCCCTTTAATAATACTACAAATTACAAGCTTTTTCAAGATTCCCGTAAAAGGTTTCTTCTTTTCACTCAAGAAACTCATAAAATAAAATAGACATACAGAGAAGACTAACATGACACAACAAGATTGTCTTTATGACTGTCAAATTTCTTAAAACACCAAAACAAGCCCATGCATGTGTAGAAACCCGAATGGTTTCTGTTTGGTTGCCAAGAAAATGTGGCAAAAAGAAGAAGAAAAAAGACTTGAACTTTACATTGAGAAATAAGAAAGTTCAAAATATTATTGAACTTTCTTACATTTTCTTGGGAAAAAGACAGAGAGTTTGAGAAGTGACGCAAACCTGAGGATGGTTGCTGGGTTGAAACATTTTTTTTTTTCCTTCTGAGTTGAACTCTGATGGCTCTGTCACTGTCTCTGTTCTTGTTTCTTTTCTCTCTAGTTATTATTATTATTATTATTATATTTGAAAGTAATAACGCTCTCTCTCTCTCTAGACTTTCAATAAAAAAATGTGTGGTTTTTAGATTTTTTTTAAAGTATTTTTATTTAAAAATATATTAAAATAATATTAAAAAAAAATTATTTTTAATATTAATATATGTTTGGAAATATAAAAAAATATTAATTTAAAATAAAAAATATAAAAATATACAGCGCTATAACAGGACAAATTTATTTTTCATACCTAAGAATTGTGAAATCTATTTTAATAAATGAATAATTTTAATTAAATAATATTTTCATTCCATCTCAACTTAAATTTAAGATTAATTAATAAATTTTTAAAATGTTCATGCCACCATGATAATAACTTTTAATTGTGCCAATTACAACGTTCCCTTTCAAAATCTATTGTAATTAAAAATAGAATCTTTTTATTTTATTTTTTCAAGAATATACTATATGATGAATTTCTTCATGTCACGTATCAGATTGCATCAATGCAGTATCACCAAACAATCCCTCATGAAATTACAGAAAATAAATTAATTTTCAGGATGTAACTAGTAATATTCTATAAAAAAAATTCTATATAAAATTTTTTTAGATTAAAATATTAAATCTCACTGTTTTTTTTTTTTTTTTATCCTTTGTTTTTATTTTTAGTTTTATCCTTCAACACTCATTAATTAAGAATTGATTTTATAGTTTGAAATTGATTGAATTTTAACCAAAACATAAAATTAAATAATGCTTGAAACGGAAATGTTCAGTTTTTTACTATAGTGAGATAAACAAGCAAAGTATTGAACTAAACTTCAAAGATCATCAATATACTACAAAACCCTAACACTATACAATATGCTTACCAGCAACATATGGGGGAAGTGCATTCAGATATATAAGATGATGAGGCTTGTTTGTTATCAGCAAAATATCCTATAGGGTCAAATACCTATTATCTACAAAACACACCAACTATTTCCTATTACGCAGAGACTCCACTGCCTCTACATGATCCATAAGTTTGCTATAATTCTTGGATTTCTTCTTCAACTTCTTTAAAGCATTTTCACGCAGTCTGGTCACAAGCTCTATCTGTCCTGTTATATCTTGCAACATTTCCATGCCTGCTTCGAGTTGCATTTGGATTTTCATCCTCTCTGGAGCAGGACTCATCTCATTCTCCAAGGTCCCGACTGGAAAGCAAATTTCAGAATCCCTGAAGAAAACAGATAATTTAAACTTGGTTGAGTTTAACCATACTTAGCCATCCTTTTCCTTTCTTACAACCCTGAATAAAATGCAAATCTTGTAAACTTTTGGATAAAACACATGAAGAGATAACTTATGAATGCACGCTCCTAGACATGCACACGAGCCCATCAAATTTCATCTAAGTTTTAGCACTCCTGATTGGTCCTAATTGATGCGGTGATAGAAGTAGCAGTGCAAAAATGTATATAATACAACCAATCCAAGGAAGAAAAATACAGTTATACAAATTATTAACCACATACATGTGCATGTTTACATGTGGCTGTGAAAGAGAGAAACATACCAGCATCCAAGAGACATAATTCCATTTTCAGTGACTCGGCTGATCCCACCGTCTAAAGAAACAGCACCATGTTTGATACAAGCACCGGCTTCATTCATATGTTCTTTGGTGTCATAAACTTGAAGTTCTCCAAAAAGACGATAGAACAAAGTTTCTCGAAGACCATATCCAGATGCTGTGCTTATGTTCATATCTCGGGTATCTATATTAATCATATTGGCAGCATACCCAATGAAACCTGATGGCACGTTCCCACATTGTAATGTAGGATCTTGCAGCTTTAGTTTCCTCTGTGGGTCACCACATTCAAGCTCCCCTGTGTAAGGCCTGTCAAAAAATCTCAAATCATGGGTACTGATTTATCCATTTCTTGTAAAACTAGTTAAAATCACATCATGGTTACCACTTAATACCCAAGGGTATGCAAGAGGAATCCCAAGTTTATAAGGTGCAGATCAAGAGGAATCAAAATGCAAGCAACAGCCTATTATAGTACCTTATATCCTCCAGGCATATAACAAGAAAACGACCACAAATAGATTTTCCAAAAGCACTTGCAGCTTCCTTGGATCTGCACACAACAGCAAGCATTTGGTCTTCACCCAAGAACTCAGCCAATATCCTGCAAATGATGATGTTAAAAGAAAATATTATACATAAGAAAGTGCTCAAAGCTCTTCATCTCATTAACAACAAGATAAAATAGATAGCTACATACCTGCTTAGCTTGTTGGTGCGAACAGTTCCAAGGAGGGCAACCAACCCGAATATACCCTCCATGAAATGGTTTTGTGGTACTTGCGATGATAAATCTCTATAACAATGGCAAAGAATAGATGCTGCAGAATGGTTCCTGCTTTCAATTTGTACCAGGATCTCCTCCTTAGTAAGCACATAGTTTGAATTGTTCAAGGTTCGTTCCATGGAAGCTGGGAGCAAAGCCAACCATGCACCACATCATTGCTTTTGATTAGCAAGGCAAACAAATTTAACTCTATTTTACATGGCATGAAATTGAAGGCACGTGCCAAAGTTCGGACAAATATCCAGAGACAACTATTGATCATCCAATTTTTCTTGCACTTGATATTTAATGTATGCTTAATGAAGTGTGAAACTTAATGGAGAAAAACTGTTCAGGTAGTTCCAAACCTTGCAGTCCAGACACGTACTCCTCAATTTCTGTCTTTTTTTCATTCAGGACTTTTAGTTGCCTTTCAGAATTTCCAATTCGCTCACCATATTTTTCAATGTCATCCACTAGTCCCTGTCAGGAATAGTCCAGGAAAGAAACTGAAAATCTTGACTTAATCTATTTGCTATATAACAAGCGCTACTTAAAGATACAACTCATAAAATCTCCTGACCTTCATGTTGGACAGGGGCACCCAAAACAAGTAAAAGAAACATAGCTGCACTTTTACATTGAGAAAAACACGGTTCCATGCTAATTCTTAAGATCGCATTTGCATCAGAGAAGTTTATACCTTTTCATTATTTTCAATGGGCGTCATTAGGCTTTCAGTATGCTCGAGGGATAATGAGTCCCGAAGCAGTGGGACTTTTCTGCTTGAATATGGTGATAAATTCTCATCACACTCCACTATTGGGGCTTTCATGACTGGAAGTATGACCCTCAGCTGCAGCTCTGAGTAACATGAGTGAGCAGCAATAAAGCAAAAGCTTCCTTCAATTGGAGGGATTCGAATAGCCGGAATAGCGCAGCGACCATGCCTCAAAGTATACTGAATAGCATCCTGTAAATTAAATGAATCTGACTTTATAGTTAGTGAATGGCACTGGCCAGCTTTCTCTTCATTATGAATACGAGGATCAACATCACCCTGAGAATCGACAACTTCAAAAACTATATTTTCCAGATCAGATCCTGCTGTAAGAAACTCTGGTAGCTGAAAGGGAAAAAATAAGGTAATTAGTTGGGAATTACTGTAAGAAGACACATATCAATGACAATAAAAAGCAAAAACTCACATAACTCACCTTTGATGCAATTCTCAGCTCCCTCTTCTCAGTTTGAAGCTCTTGCTTAAAAACAACTTTGTCTTGATATGAAACAGAGTATGATACTGGATGAAAGGAAGAAGAATCTAATTAATATTTGCAACATATCAATAGAGCTGAAGTACTAGCCAGCCTCATACTGTCTTAGTTCTTGCTACAGAAATACAGTATAATGTTTGTCAAAATCTAAGTCAATGAGTTCTTATGCCAGATCATTCAGAATTGTGTCTTAGGGCCAGGAATGCAAATTACCAGAACATGATTTACTAGAAACCAGTGGAGCTGGAGATTGATTGTATTTTACAAGTTTCAAGTGCTTTCTGAAGAAATAATGCCTATAATTTTAGAAACCAGACTACTGAGTTCATATTAGGAAAAGATCAAGGAACACTATTATTGACTACACAGTTAATCAAAGTTTGAGAAGTAAGTATAATATGATTAAAAAACTAGAAAGTTAGTAGTGATTATATGGTACATATAAAGCAGACAACGTTTCTTAAGACATAAACATATTCATACAACTAACAGCATCCCATAGGACAGACAAGAAAATATTTTCTTGGCCGTGATAATAAGGTTTAGAAAAAGATCACACACAATTCATCTTTTAACCATTTTTATGTTTGACTTTCTTCTTTTATAGTCTTTCAGCCTTGTGATAATCTGAAAGAGTTGTACAGTGACAAGAAAAAAATCAAGGGATTACAAGCTATGTTACAATAACAGCATACCTATTCTTCCAAAACCAGCTGTTACCTTCAAGACACCACTGAGATCAATGCATCCATCCTTGTCCACCTAAAATTGAAAAAGTTCAAACTCAGCACTCATATCACACACAATGCTTAACGCTCAATTCCAACTATTGTTACATTTATGCTTGAGAATTAAGATCTCCAAATGAACCATATAAGGTACTGTCTAGTTACATTCATGCTTAAGAATTATGATCTCCAAATGAACCATAAGAATTTGCATGCCATATAAGGTACTGTCAAATGTTTTAGGAGTTATGTATACAGAACTAGGCAGTTCACTTTCTGGTACACAAATTGCAAAAAATAATGAAAATATTCATTGAATATGTGAAGATATACCATAATTAATGGCAGCAGGTGCGTGCATCATTCAACATAAAAGGAACAGGAAAAAAAAAAGACATCTCTGGTCAAGGAGTGCGTAACTACTACTTGAAACAAGTACCCACAGGGAGACCACATTATAATAATGCAATGCCTCTTAATAAAAGTTTGCTTTTCAGTACACCCAGGAAAAAAAAAAGACCTGTTAGTAAAAAGAAATTGTCCTCAGAGATGAAGGCTTTCAGTAACCAAATTCATTCACTTTTAAAATGAACAGATGAGAAGCCAGCCAAACCCCATCTCTTTATCAGTAGGGATATGTTACGAATTTCCGAGAAGCTTAAATAAAAACATGCAAGGGAACTAGCATCACTGATTACTGTGCATATTTATTAAAAAGGTATGAATGAAATCAATTCACCCGCATTGCCACCTTCCAACTGAAGAAGAGCACCGAACAGAAAATGCAAAGATGAAAAGTAGAATGAAATTTTACAAAGGCTATATCTTCTACGCAAACTAACCTTTTTTTTTATCAGTACATGGTCAGATATTATCAAAATCCTCGACTGCATTTGACATAGCTTACACAGATTCAAAACAATGGCAAATGTAATCTATTTTAAGGCCATGAAATAGACTGTCATCCACAGTTCACTATATGCATGATACTACCCTAACATATTGCTCCCCCCCCTCCACAAAAATAAAAACAAACAAACAAACAAAGAAAAGAAAGAAATTTTACAGAGGCTGTATCTTCTATGCAGACTAACCTTTTTTATCAACACATGGTCAGATATTATCAATATCCTCAACTGTATTTGGCATTGCTTACACAGAGATTCAAAACAATAGCAAATGTGACATATTTTAAGGCCACGAAATAGACTGTCATTCACAGTTCACTGAATGCATGATACTAACCTAACATGAGCACACCTAAATGTTAACTACACAGCTCAATTATTATTGGAAATCAAGAAAGTCAAGAACCAAACCTTACGCTTTGAACCTTCTTTATCAAGGATATGAAACCCATCCACATTCAACTGAACTTCCAAACCTTTTTTGATGTGGTTACCATGAGCATCAAGCATCTGGAAGGCATAAGTAAAATAAGCATATCAATAAAGCCCATAAACAATTAGTCAATGATCTCATTCTCTTTCTGTTCCACTCAGTTTGTGGGCTGAGAATCTTATACATGCCTAAAAGATGATTCTGGTATCTATAATAAGATATTACTTCGATGCACCATAATGTCAAGTAAATTGGCTTATTTAGTCAAATCATGCTCGGTTCATTAAAATGTGACATCACTATGATCTAGCTAGCAAACAATACAGACTGAATTTTTAGTATTAATACTATTTTTCATTCCATATCAAGTACACTTGATAATTTAGTAAGATACAGATTTCACAAAACCTGTTACTCAAAGGGGGAAAAAAGAAGCATATAAGAAACATTAAAAGCAAAGGGATAGTAAGATTAAATACATAACAGTTTAATAACGTTTCTATTATATTGTAGTCACAGATTTTGCATCGATGAGGAAAGGAAATTTAAATGTCAATGCTCCGTTCACCAAGGTGTAAATGAATTTCTACAATCAAACATCAAATCCCTAAGCTTTTATCCTTGTATCACCTGAAGGATCACTGAACTGTATTAGTTCTTTTAGTTCTGTAAATTAGATCCTGCTGCTAAACTTTAAGAAAGTGATAACTGGGTATATAAAGTATCGAACGAAGCATGGGACTTAAAATGGTTAATGAACAATAACAATTTGGAAGTTGAAAATTCTCAAACGCAATATCTTCAGAAGCTGTGAAAGTGATCAGATTTAAGTATGTTTGTTTTTTGTGTGTGATTTTAACTCTAATTACGTTAGAAATAATCCACAACCCAATTTTTAATTTCATCTCAAAATACAGATTTGCAACAGCTCACATAAGCTCACGAAGAAACCATGACTTTCCACTTGTCCTTAAATACAAGATGCACCAGAAAATTTTAATAACAATTACCTTTAACACAAGTTCTTTCACCACAAAACCTGGAAGCAAGTGTTTTTCCTGTATTGGTGGTTGGCCTGTGATGTGCTGTACTGATCCAGGCATAACTGATACAAAATGAGGAACATAAATGAAGAATCCACTAGAACATCAAGATAGGGAATTAAACATCATGACTGCGCCATTATGAACAACATTGTTACATATGGATCGAAGTACCTTGACACGGAATAGAAACTGAAACCAACCCATCTACAGGGCATATCACCAAAGTGGCTTCATACTCTGGCCGTATTCTATCCAACTTGTCGCTCACAATTAGCATATTCTGAATTTTTTTAAAACAAATCCAAATAAGGCATGATTGTGTAAGAGGCACATTCTGCCTAAGAAAAAAAAACAGACACCAACATCTACAAAAGGGCCACGGTTAAAGAATACCTGAACTTTAAGGGCCAATTTATCAGAAGAAAGGCCTTTCTTAAATTTGTCTATTTCAGCAAGCACACCCATGATTGAATCTAGCCTCACAGTTATTTCTGGAACAGATTTAAATGGGATTTGATTGCCGTAGATGTCAAGACATCCAATAGAGAGTGATGGAAATCGTGAACCCACCCTAATTAGATGATTGTTTGCTTATAAGAAGAATGAAAACTTACAAATATTATATATAATAAAAGGATTGGAACAGTAATTCAAAAACCATTTTTTAATGAACTTGAAATGATTTAAAATCAAGTCTTGCAGGTAACTGTAAACAATTTAATCCAAAGAAAGTCAATAAGTTAATCATGAAAAGCTACTAACCTCACACATGGTTTTCCCTGTATATCACCCAAAAGCTTCCACTTTCCAACCTCTCGAGATGCCTTGACCATCAATCTTTTTTCATATTTTTTACAATTATTATCACTCTACAGACAATTTTACTGCATTAGAACATGATCAGGAACATAAACTACACTACGACATATGAAAAAAAAAATCATGATTAAGTAGTGCATCACTTACAAGAGTGAATAAAAAAGTGTAAACACCAGCCTCTTTAAATAAGTTAGGAAACTTGCAACCCAGTGAAAAAATATACAAGCCATCAAATCCTTTATGAGAAGAAGGACCTATGCGCGCTGAATATATATGCCCTACATTTTGGCATTCCTCTGCTGATTTTCTGATTTTAACCTCTATAGACATCTCTAAATTAGTTTTGACAATATACTTTTGGTCCAAAATCTTTGAATGACTGGAAGAAACATAACAGCCAGGCCGAACAACTGCCACTATTTCCGTTGGAGGAGTGCATCCAGCTTCAACTGTAGATTCAGCAGGGAATCCCTAAATCATAGAACATGATTATATAGATAGTTACACTTCCATAAACAGAAACCATAATGGAAAAAAATATAAACACCTAGTGATCACCATAAAGATTGAGAAGACATATATACTCAATAGGTTTAAATTCTGAATTTTGTGCCAGCATAAGCTGAGTGGCTTAGCTACTGTATGGAGCTTGATTTTCAAGACATCTATTCAATTTTTCCTACCCTAGCATGCTAAAAGGAGGGAAAAAATGTGAATGGCTACTGCGCTTCAAAATAAGCAGAGGAAAAACAGTTAGAATACACTGACCCCATCAATCTCCAACTCTTGACAATGTTTTCTTCCAAGCACTTCAATCGTAGAGGGAGCTTTCTGACTTTGCTTCTGAAGTTGGCAATTCCACTCAGAACTTTCAATAGTTTGGCACTAATACAGTGGATTATGATTCCCAAAATTACTCAATCATACAGAACAGTTAAAAAATATTGATAAAAATGTGCCATGTAGGTGTGTTCAAAGGAAAAGAAACATTAAATGTAAACATGAAACAAACCTTCCCAGAGTCGATCATACTAATAGGTATTGATATAGAGCTGCGAATATCAAATCTGGCAATCTCATCTTTAACTGAAAGCACACAGCCATTCTCTTCTGCAATGTCCAGTGGCCTTCCATATCCACATAAACAAATGAACATATATCATGAGAAAAATATCACAACAATAAGAGATAAATATATATATATATAACGGATAAAGAAATTCTGCAAACAAAATATAAAATACAGCAAACCTGCATATAATCCGAGCATCCCCTATTGAATAGAGACAACAAAAGACAAGGTCAGGTTCATTGATTTCAACAAAAGGGCATTGATAGGAAAAAGTCATCTGTTCCATTTAAATTTAAAAAATGTGCAGGCCTCAAGTTCAATGTCATAATGCTGCAAGAAATGTTACTTACCACCAGCATCGCCTTGAACTCCTTCAATCAAAAAATGTTCTAATGTTAGGTAAACATTTTTATTATGGAACCCTGGGCCAGCTCCCTTTAAAACTTTTATTTTCTGACCACGTTTCCAAATTGCTCCCTTCCTCGTCAAAGTATCACGCACTCTCACAACTACAAGTTGAAAAGATAAAAATTATGTGATCAAATAGAATCAGATATAAAAAAACAATTAAACAACAAAAGTAAGACTTGAATGAACAAATTCTAAACTTAGAAATATTATGTGGTGGACTGCAGATGAGTTAAATATTTATAATCAAATCAAGATGTCAACCAACATGTTTCCCTCCAAAAGATTCAATGTTAATCGGCCCTACCATCAGATGAAATGCCAGGTATTTTGTTTGTGGGGCCAACAACAAGAACTCCATCATCCTCACCAGCACTGACTTCTGTATCATATTGAGAATGCATCTCAAGAATCCAATCTTCATACTCCTTTTCCAGATGTGAAGGACTTAACAATTTACCATTCCTTGAAATGTCAACATTAACTTCTACAACAATGAAATTATTAAATTAATAAGATCTAATGGACTAAACCAACTAAAACTATTTCCATATTTAAAACGGAAAATGAGATAAAAACACAACCTTTTTCTTTCTCAGGCATCTTATGGCTGAAGTTCTTCAAAGCAATTGTAAAAGGATTGCAGTGTGCTAGATCAGTCTGTAAATTGCAGTTTATTTACATTAACAAGGTTCATTTAACTGTCCGCAACTACATTTACATTACAAGGTGTATTTATTGCCTAAACAATATCCCGAAGTGATTGAAGTTGGCTATTAGATGTGTGTGTGTGCTTATCCATTCCTCCAGCTGAAAATTAAAGCATCAACGTGTCACCAAGGTGCATGTGTGCACAAGAACACCTAAGAAGCTGTTCAAAAATAGAGCAACACTCCAATTTTCTAAAAAACAAGAGTCAGAAAAGCAAAGGCTAGAATTTACTGTTCAGATGTAATATTTATCTATCCAAAAAACTACTTTTCCAAATTTATACGAGTTTGGAAAACATATTTAGAGTTTCTACACAGTTTTCCAGTACAAATTTTTCATTGTCTTTCAAATGAAAAAACATGAAAAATATTATTATCTTTTCTTTTATATACAAACACTTTCTAGCAATGTAAGATTAAAATTATTTTTTATATATTTTCATATTTAGATGGTTTCATAAATTTAATTTTTATTATAAATCTAATATAAAGATTTTTTTAGTTAACATTATAACTTTTAATTTGAATAAAATAAAATTAATATTTTACAATTATATTATCACAAATGACTATATAGATTTGATTTTTTTGAAAATATTTGTAATCTTGATGTTTTTTTTATGGAAAAATTTGCCTTCAACAAATGAAAAAGTTTTTCAAAACTGAAAAAGAAATAGTATACTGAATCAATCCTAAGTTTTGCCTTCTTGAACTTATTTTTCCTTTTAAAACCGAAGCTAAAGAGTACTGATTTAGATGGCATAAGGAGAACAACGAAAAATCTAAGTGCAGAATACATATTGAATAAGAAATAATTGCTCACCTATAAGCCAAACAACTACTGATGCATTTCTAAGGTGACAGGAAATGTGTTATGATTGTTATTAGCATAGATTTCTATATGTTTTTTTTTTTTGTGTTGTAACCTATAAACTAAAGAAAAACCACTACGAGACAATTATTTTATTAGCATACGGAGGTTGTGTTTGGTATGTTGAACAATATTGATTGACCCGAGGCTAAAATCGGTCCAGGTTTAAGAAAAAATAGAAGGATTGATCCGACCTGACCCTGTCAAAAACTCAGGTCAACCTACGACTCAGTCGGCCTGGGATAAAATACGGGTAAACAATCCATTAACTTTTTGAGTTTTTTTTGTCAAAACAAGGTTGATTTGATTCTTTTTTTTTAATTTTGGTCAACTCAGGTTGACCCTCTCGAGCATTGCCCTAGATCAATCCTCCAAATCAAGTTTTAAAACTATGATAATAACTATTTTTATCCTTACGTTGACTTGGTTCAATGATTAACCCAATCATAACCCACGTCTTACCCTTGTTCGACCCCCAAATCGAATTTTAAAATTATGATAATAACCACTTTTATTCTTACATGGACCCGGGTCAATGTTTAACCCAACTTGTGACCCGGGCTTTGCCCCGGGTCAACACTCGAGTCAAATTTTAAAATTACGATAATAACTACTTTTATCATTATGTTGACCAAGGTTAATGGTCAACCCGGCTTGTGACCCGAACCTTGCCTCGGTTCAACCCCCGAGTCGGTTTTTTAAAACTATAATAATAATTACTTTTAAGTTTTATCCTTACGTTGACCCCGATTAACCCGGGCTAACCCTTTTGCTAAGAATTGAAAAAACTTGTCCTACCCTTTTTAGTGAAACAAATTTATCTACTAGAACAACCTTTGACAGGCTGTCCAAAGGTGCACCAAACATCTTCACAAAAAAAAAATTATCATGTGAAGTCCATCTTTATCCAACATACCAAACACTTACCTTAAAAAACAAATTTGCACAAATTAATGCTCCAAGTGAGAAGACATAACAAAGGAAGAGGAGTCGATCCAATGAAAGTAATTAGACTCCATAGTCCATACCATGTAAACAACTGCATATTAAGCACCAAGCTGTGGCAAATAACATTGTAAACATGTGTGCATGCTGTAGACTTCATCAAGTTCCTTACCTTTGAGGGTGTAGGATTGAAACCAGCATCAGTCTCTGCAAATACAACAGTTTCTGCTGATTACTGATACTGCAGAAAAAAGTACACAAAATATACAGAGATGCGAAAACTTTTACAAATGTGATATAAAAGATGAGAATATTTCCACAAAAAAGAAGAAATACCAATAAAACATTTAACTCTTAAGCAGAGATGCGAAAACTTTTACAAATGTGATATAAAAGATGAGAATATTTCCACAAAAAAGAAGAAATACCAATAAAACATTTAACTCTTAAGCAGCATCTCTTCAATATGTGAGCTTTATCTCCTTTTTTCTGCTTGAATTCCATAAAAGGAAGACATGCCTACAATGAAGCAGAATGACTGATATTAGGTGCAAAAGTCACTGAGATGCAGATCAACCAGTAAAACAAAGGTTGAAGCACCAGAGACTTGTAAAAACAAATGCATGAAACTAGAGCATGAGCATGTGCAAACAGAAAAACAGAACTAGAGCAAAAAATATTTTGTATTGTTTAATTCCTCCCTGGAACCTGATTTGCAACTACTTCAATTCCTTTTAATTTGTGTATCAGTGTTTATGCATGCACAAAAGGTAAAATTTAACCAACTCTCATAATCTGCAGTCCCAACAATTGAACGTGAGTGCAAAAGTTAACATCCCCTGGTAGTGTTTCACCTGAGTTCAATATTGAGGGATGCCCCATTTGAAGTTCCATTAACGTGTCAATACAGGTTGCTTTCTCAAATCCTAGAAGTAATAATGGGTGGAATGAACAAGACATAACATGCAGCAGAAGGAAATTCTCACATCTAACAAGAAATTTCTATAGCATTGGACAGCAGCTCGGCAAACAGTCAACTTTAAGTCTGATTTCTTAGCTTGTAGTTCTCTAGCAGTGTTAGAATCAATAAACAATGAAACCATTACAAACGTTTGATAATATAAGCAATTGTTTAGTTAACCCTATAATCCATACTCCCTAAGCAAATCATGTAACAGAGGCAGATGGGGCAACTAGTAGCTCCAGAAGGAGACAAACCAGGACATCTTCCAAGACTTGTATATTTCAGAGACTTGTCATCATGAACTTTCTGCCTAGATGATCACCATTACTTCATGCTTGAAGCAAACAAGAAGATATTTAGTATGAGCACTTCATTGGCCTAGATTTTTAAGCAAGTTACCTTTACACTACTTGACAAGTCACCAAGTCTAAATAATTCTGGAATTTCATGGTGCTTATTCATGTAAAAGCCAGCAAGTTCCAAGTATTGCAGGAACCATTTGTTAAAATTCTTTATCTAGTAATTGTCATACATATTAAATTTTCAATTCACCTTCTTGTGCTTAGATTTCTTATATCAGGATGGACTACAATCACCTAGTGCATCAATCTTCAAATACAGGAACTATGAACTCCGATGATAATAGATGCTAAACAAATGGGTACTGGAGTTAATTTTGACCCACACTAAGAATCTAAGACTTAAACACTGTATCATTGATATAATGCATGCGCATATCAAAATCCACATGCAGCTTAGCTCTGTAAGTACAGCAACAGTAACGTAGCATGGTTCTGAGAATGCATAGCAAGCCTTGATAATTAGTATCGAAGTATTGAAACCTTGACTATATCTTGAACACAGCAGAACTTAGTCTTTTTTTTTTATCAAATACTAAATTTCCCACTTCTAAATATTAAGAGCAGAACTGGTATGATGCACAAAATAGCAGATAGTGGTTCATCTACCAATCAAATTAATTAGGATATATAGAAAGACAGATAACTAACCCAACGAGCATCTGGAAGTAGACGGCCAAGCCTCCGAATAGAGACACGTGTGAAGGTCTCAAAGCTTTCTCCATTTCCACACCCTTGATCTTCCAAATTCTCCAATATCTTTTCAATACTCTCTTTTCCCTTTAACAAGCAAATTCTCAAATCAAAAACTCTATTACAAGAAAGAAAATAAGTTTTGCTAGCTGTTCATGTACCTCAGAAATGGGGAAATAAACACACTTTATACGTGCATTGGCTTCTTGAGACGCCCTTGAACCTGAAATATCACATTCTTAGAAACTAATTCTAGAAATGCTCAAAGCTGGCATATGCTAACAGCTCACATGGCATCACTGGCCACAACTCAAAATAAGAACAAAGGAATTGAAAAGAACATACAAGCTAAAGAATATGAAAGGAGATGTTCACGATAATACCAGAAATTTAGCTTCATATATTTAACAAAGAGGAACAGTGTGTTTTCACCTGAGCTTCTGGTTGAGGCAACATCCTGTTTGATGGAAAAGCAAAGCTGAAAAACAAACTCTGGACCATTGCAAGAGTGCAAGTTGGTAATTGACACCTCCCCACCATCAATCTCAGCTAAATCAATACCATTAACCTGAACAGCCAGAATGTGGTGCTCTATGTTAAGGGCATTGACCACTCACACAATCAGACAAGTGTAAATCTCAAGCACCTAGGCCTACAGTCAATAACAGAATTAAAAAGTTCGAGTATCCCATATGCTATTCCTGTTTTTGCTTATTCGCCGCTATTATTATTTACTTCTAAGATACATATTTTATTAGAAGATGTAAGAAGCTGCAGATCAGTAGCTCACATCTGCTATATCAACTCCATCAAACGTTTAAGTTCATCAAAATTCACACAAAACCTAACTCTATCCAAAATAAAGGGAAATCTTTTTTCCTCCTTTGAAAATAAATGTAAAGTGCATGCAACATTGCGGTTACTAGGGAAAGTCTAACATATACCAAGGAATTATTCAAAATCAAGAACATCAACATATTCAAAAGCAGGAACAGCAACATATTCAAAAGCAAGAACAGCAACATATAAGACCTGAAATTCAACAGGTCTGGTAGTCTTCCCAGTTTTGGACACCTCATCACACTGCACAGAAACAAAATAATTCAGAAATGTTAAATGTTGGACAGTAGAGAACAAACCATAATAATGCACAAGAAAAACTTCTATCATCTAGAGAAATCACTGATCTATGGTGCCTATATGAATTATAGTTATGCTATAAAGTCTAGTATACATCCTCTTATTATCCTAACAAATGCAAAATCTATTGTGAAGTATCAACTACTAAACTGTAATGAATGTTGAGTAGGTTTGGAATTTAAAAGGAAATAAGTGGGTTTAAATTGCCTTCAAGCATAAATACCAAAAAGAAAGAAAAACTATGAGCTACTTAAATGACATCATAGTTAATTATTTTCCTTGCTGGGGATTGTTCATTCAGCAGTGTGGAATTCATCACTGCACTTTTAAGTAACTGACTCTTTGTACAGCACTAGATAGAGTGACTTAATTTATTTTACATAAAAGAAAAAATATACACACATGCATATTGAGGCGTGCATATGTATAATGAAGCAGGATGAGAGTCAAACTTACTGTTCTAGAGAAACACATTTGATAAGAGCAAATCCATGCAGATAAAGAGAACAATGTTGCAAAACAAATAAGAACACAAAATGCCAATAAAATTAACTAAGAACTAAGTGCAAATTTCACAAGCATGCATCATGCTCTATTGAGGATTATCAGTTCATAAACTTGCACAAACTCAGTAATGTTAGAGCACCAACTTGTGAAGGTAGCAACTTAACATTTAGATTTCATGCAGTTCTTTTTTCTCTGTGGCCAGCTAGATTTTTACTTAGAATGCCTCAAAAGTTACTAGCAAAACAATATTTGCTGATAAACTTGATGTCATCAAATGACATCATATTTAAACTAATTTCGTCAGAAGTCACCGTGTAAAAATGGTTTAAGTATTCAGTGTGGTTTAACCACAAGATTCTGAAAGTGTAATATTTTCAGTTACTAACTGCAGAAAATAAGGAACACCTTTAAGATTACTCTCTTGAGCAAGGGTTCTTTTAAATCATACATAAAACCTTCATTGCAAATTAAAAGGAAAAAAAAGATAACAATCCTTGTTCCAATTCAGAACAGAAGATATTGGTAAATGACAAAGACAGTATACTGACTAGGAACCAAATATTTTCACTGCATAATCATAGAAATACAAAATTGTATACATTTTCCAACCAAAACTTTGTTGCTTCCTCAAGAAAATGACAACCATGAGATATTAGCAACAACACCAATTACAATGACAAAACATCTACTCTTTTGTAATTTGCATATGAGGAGAGTTCTTTTTTTGTTCTTTAATCTTGCAAGCACACCTGAATATAAGGAAAATATATGTCCTTCAGCTTGCATTGGAGTTGAAATCTGTCCAAGTCTCTTACTTTAGGCTCCAATATCTCAACCTGGTAATCATTTAGCAAAATTAAGCAGATGAGCTCACTTTTAATTGATATTCATAGTACAATTCACATACTACTTCAAGAGGATTTTAACAACGCTGCGAGAAGCAACAGATATTCACCTTTGTGAAACTTCCCTGAGGGGATTTTCCAATTTCATCTTCTGAAGGATCCCTCATGCCTCCACTAGTCTAAAAATAAAAGATACAAATAGCCTTAACTGAAATTTGATATATCATAAAACGAGGAAAAAAAAAAGTTTACTTTAAAAGGAAAGAATAAATTGTTCACGGAATTTATTTACCTTCCAAGTTGGTTCAGAACCAGAACTGCGGAGCAGAGCCTCTCTCTCAAGATGTAGAGTAAAGACTTTCCTTGACTCCTTTGTCTTGGAAGATACTAAAGCACGTCTATAATAGGGAAGAAAAATGAGCTGGACCAACATTCAAACTAACATGTTACTACACTGGAGCAACCACACAACAAGATGGTTAGAAGAGGTTATACCTCCCTAAATGCATGGTAGCAATCGGTCCACCATATCCAAACATGCCAAAATAAGGCTGTATTGCAGAAAACAACATCATAAAAAATAGAGCAAAAATAGCAAAGTAAAAGCAAGTTTATTAACTTGAGAACAATCTCTGGTTAGTTTATGATGACAATTTTAAAGCTGTTGCAATACAAAAACAATAATAGCATCCCAGTATAGGAAAGGCAAAGGTATCATTGGACCTTACATAAATCACTGCTCTGCATCTAACGCCATCAATCTTGATTTGCATCGTATATAGATAAAAGGATTTGTTCAACAGTTGATAAAATTTCAGAGCATTAATGTGCTTTGTACACAAAGCATAACACTCTACATCAGCACATATTCGACAGTAAAGCAGAAAGTTTGAACTAAAACATACTATCAAATAAGGAGGTTTGACCCCTATTGCTTTTGCCTTGAATGATCTATGCAGTGAGGCTCCCATCTTTCCCCTGAACAAGATAGAGAATAAAAAAGTTCAGGGTCAAAGAAGCAAGAGACAAAATGATAGTCCAGAATACCTAGTTGCCATAATATCTACACAAAACATGTCAAGCAAGGAACAAAAAACACTAAAGGCTGTATATTAAAAATCAATCATTATGTAAACAAAGTAAATATAAATTATACTCCTATGATTTCCGTTGGAAAAAATATTTAAATTCTTTCAACATCATGTCTGTTTAACCATCAATTACAGTTTTCAGAAATGCAAACATATTATAATTTTTTCCTTTACTTTCTAAAGAATTCTTTTCTATACTGTTTAGTGAAAATTACATCTCGTACCGAATGCTTAAATCAGAAATGCTGTTCAATCATTTTTCTTCCAGTTTTATTAATTGAGGGATAATCTTTATGGAAAGAAAAATATTTCCACCTTTCTTCAGAGATCTGTCATCCTCTACAACATGCAGTTTTTCAAAGAACATGAAGAAAAGTCCCTCTGAAACAAATTGTTTCAGAACCTGTGATTCATAACCATAAGAAATATTTCTGTTTCTTCTATCCAGGAGATACCATTAAAAAAAAACACAGTTTTGATGCCCTTCTAAACTAGTGCACTCCCCATTTGCTATTCCAGATGTACCCAAACTTCCACCTACCCATCAAGAAATAACCTTAACTATGAAGAGAATGAGAAAAGCTGCTGTGACATACCACTTCACTATAGAATTTTCATCACTAGCATCCATTCCAGGACCAGTATCGAAAATTGAAATCTTATCCTTCATAATGTCCACACTGCAAAAGCACTAGATTAATGTAACAACATATCACTAAAGTTTAAAAATAAAACACCACACAGATGCAACTAAAAAACTGTCACACTTGTCCTTTTACATGGTAAATGTCATAGAATAGCTTTCTGTTCAGAAACAGAATTCTCTAATGCTATTGGAAAAACTCCAGAGCAATCACCACAGATACTTTAAACGATGGATTTAACAATGGATTAAAAGGTGGCTTTGCTATCATTTAACTGTCATCACAGAGTAATTCATCAATACTGGTGAAAGCTTTTAAAATGACAACAATACTTTTTGAAAAGATTTGATTACTAGTCATTTGAGTCCTAACATAATTCCCATACAGAAGCAACTGAGGAGGTGCTTACTCAAATGAAGGAATAAATTAAGCAAAAATAAAAATTAATAAATAACAAAATGACATACCTGATCCGTTTCCTCCCATTTTCACCAACAGACCATACTGCTTGCAAGGAATTATCCTAGTAAATGAAAAGCAGAGTCCATGTTCACAGCTCAAAAAAACAGTAGCAATAGATCCAATTCATTCTCACAATTATTCCACAAAACTTACAATTAAATCAGCAAGTGCGGTCTCAAAGGTATACTCTTCTGGAAACTCCCTAAGTAATTCGGTATCAGGAGTCAAATCCCACATGTTCTACAAAAGCCAACTTAAATCCATCATCACAAAACTAACCAGATCCCTTCCAACTTTAACCAATTACTTAAATAATCAAAACAAACACCACATACACCACTAACCTCAAAAGTATCAGTAACCTCAGCGGATCCATCCTAATTTCACCAGAAAAAAATAAAAAAATAAAAAAAAGCAGGCGAATCCATCATTAATTAACCACTAGTTCTTTCTTTCTTAGCAACAAAACAGAAGATGAATTAGCACTTCAATTAAACTACAATGTCACTCACGTGAAGCCGAAGGATGTGGCATTTATGCGGCATGAAAGACTTAAACTTAAGCCTCTGCTTCATTAAATTACCATTTCCATCCTCCACAAACCAACTTTCACTTTCCCAGTTCAAAGTTCTTTTCTTTTTCAGCAAAGGTGATGAATCTCTTTGAGCTAAAGTATATTCTCGTTTAACCAGACCAATAAAGTCTTGCACCCACATTTCAGGTTTCGGATCAGTCAGTCTCACAATCACAGTCATTCCATTCGGTAACAAAATCTTGAATTTGTAAACCACCCCCCCTTCACTTCCTCCTCCTCCTCCTCCACGTCCACCACCACCACCACCACCACCACCACCACCCCCATCATGCGGCACCAATTCCAACTGTCTCTTTCTACTCGGCTTCACTTCCATCTTACCTAACTCTGTCCATAAAAAACAAATCTTTGAGCAAATAACAAAAAATCTGTCCAAGAGAAAGAAAAATTCAAACAAAATCAAGTTTACAAATCATTCCCTCTCTCTCTCTGTTTAAAAATCAATTTGTCCAAAAAATTCAATCTTTCACTATTTTTTGCTATATCTACCATGAAACTCAAAAAAAAAAAACCCGAGACCCAAAATTATCCAAGAAAAAAGAAAATTTGAAAAAAAAATCAAATCTTTTATTGTTATTTACTATATCTAACATGAAATTCAAAAAACAAAAAAACTAGACACACAAAAAGGCCCATAATTGTCCAGGAAAAGGAAAAATAAAAAAAATCAAACCTTTGACTGTCATTTACTATATCTACCATTAAATAAAAAAAAACACAAAAAAACCCCAAAATTGTCCAAGAAAAATAAAAATTAAAAAAAATCAAATATTGAAACCTTAAAAAAGCTACTAAAAACCAACCTCTTTCTCTCTGTCTTCGTACGTTTGTAGCGTGACTGATAAGTTAAAGCACATACATGCATACATATATAAACCCACACATCATGCATACATACGTAGAAACTACTAATAAAATCATACATTCATCACACACACATACATGCGTAGAGGGAAGCAGAACGGAACGTTCAAGAAGCTAATAAAATTAACTAAAACAATTCTTTCTTTCTCTCTCTGTATCAACACTCCGTGCTAGTGTTCCTGGAGCTGTAAAGCATCAGCCATCGAGAGAGGTAGAGAAAGCCATGAAGAACGACAACGTTTCTGTTATCTTTAAAGAGTCGAAAAACAGAGAGTGCTATACTCTCTTTGTGCCGTTAAGGCGGGGAGTAGAATTTGGTCAGAGAATTTAGGTTTTTTTAGAGTGAGAAACAGAAAATGCGTGTTAAATAGGAGCTGAAGGGAGTGAGAGAGTAGAGAAGATACTTGTTGTGAGGAAGATGACGAGAAAAGGTTGTGTTTGTTTGAAAAAAATTGAATTTTCTTTTTTTTTTTTTAGTTTTTTATTGATTTAATATGTTTATACTGAAATTAAATTTTAAAAAATAAAATTATTATTTTAATGAAAAGTGAAAAGCAACTTTTATCGTGTATGTTAAAAATATTAAAGTGGTGTTTTTATTGTTATAATAATTATTTTTTAAAAGTAATTTTTTAATATATAAAAATAATATTTTTTTATTTTTTAAAAAAATTATAATTAATATCAACATGTAAAAATAATAAAAAAAATTTATTTAAAATAAA
>Ga0307507_10005000_pt1 | contig 22451 bp, 9 predicted proteins | sample 7_EM_MG_FD_207223 | JGI IMG/M metagenome (GOLD analysis project Ga0307507, IMG submission 207223) | Populus trichocarpa ectomycorrhiza microbial communities from riparian zone in the Pacific Northwest, United States - 7_EM | ecosystem: Host-associated > Plants > Roots > Unclassified | place... | reverse complement strand
TCGCTAGGCAGTAGGAATTAGGTCTTAAAAGTTAGAAAATCGATTGTTTTTGATGGTAAGATGGGTATGCGTAAGTTTTGGAGTGTGGCGCTACCTTTTGGTAAGGTTGCATATGTGGTGAAAGGTTTAGGTATCTATCTTAGATAAGTATTAAATACACTAGATTTTAGAGAGAGGTATTTAACCCTTTTTTTTTATTGTTAGATAAGAGAGCGCTTTCTTTACGTAGTAAATCTCCCTCTAAGATAAATAAGCAGCTAGTTAATAAGCGTCCAAGACTGGCATACTAAGCGTTTAATTCGCGTCTTGGGAAAGTAGAGCTTTAGAATGCCTCTCTGGTAACTAAGCGTCTTTAATTAGTGTTAAGTGTTCCTCTAATAAGAATTATTAACAATTTGTTTAAAATAAAGGTCTTTTATACCTATGGAAAGATTAACATCTAAAAGAGAATGTTTTTAAGATAAAGTACTCCTTGCGTCTAGATCTGTTTTATAAGGTTATGGACTAAAGGCTAGTAAATGCGTTTTAGATAAAGGAGGATGCGTGCTTTATAATTAGCCTTACTCTGTTAAGAATTAGCAATAAAGTTATTTAGGATAGAAGAATTTCTCTACTGGTGGCGATAGTTACCTATAAAAACCAACTTTTCTAAAACGATAAAATTAAAGCGCTAATTAAATTGGCCTTATAAAGTTCCTTCGCAACCACGGCTAGTCTAAATAGGTGTGGGGCAGTCTCCTACTAACTTTAAATTTTAGGTAAGTAGGTCTGAGGCGCTATTTTACCTAGCTTTAAGATAGATACTGCTAAGGTAAACAAGAGGAATACTTTAGGACCTAAGGATTAGAAAACGTCTATTAAAGGTTCGCATACTTATAGCCTTACACTACAATATAACAATAATCGCCTTGCCAACCTTTCCGCATCCTCTCCTAGTAAATTGTAATATAATTTAAATACATAATCCTGGTTTAAGAGTAATGAACTTATATTATTATTAAATATTGCTAATTATTTTCTAAGTTTTTTAATTAGCCAGTTATTCCATTCTGTAGATTTTAAGGATATAGTAAAATTAAAGATAGACAGATAGGATGGGGATAAGAAGGATAAGAGGGACGGAAAGGACAAGAGAGGACGGGAAGGATAAGATGGGATGGGAAGGATAAGAGAGAATGGGAAGAACAAGAGGGGACGGAAAGGATAAGGGCGAAGGTAGAGATTTAAAGGATAGGGCAGGGCAGGATAGGTGGGATAGGACAAAACGTAGCGGAGCCTAGCGAGTTTAGACTAATTACGGCGGTATACCTATAGTTATTCCTATTCCGTATATGCTCTTTACTTTAATTAAGACATCTACCTAGCTCCTATATATAAGGTCTATAGAATTTATACAGCCTAGATAGGTAATAGGGTCCCAATTATATTCCTTTCCGCATTATTTCTAGTTTAAACAACATTAGACAGCTATAAGCCTCTACTATATATACAACTGCGTGTCTATTGCATCTCCTTTTACGTCACTCTAGTGCCAGAACTGAGATACCAAATGCAAGCCACAGCTCTATTTCTGCAGTTACGGCAAGATTATATACCTTCACTTAGTTAAGTTCTGTGCTATATTAGAAGTAATATTAATATAGCGTCTCCTAGGATGAATAGGGGGAAGTATTTGCATGGCATAAAGCGGGTTCTAGTAAACATTTATGGTATAGTAGTAGTCTGCTAGGATTGATTGAGGATAGTAGCTATTACTAGAAGAGGGGTGCAGACGCACCTATGGCATAGGTTGGATTATATTGATGGGTATAAGAAAGGGCGAATTTTGTTTAAAAATGATATTAATATCCGCTTAGATCCTTACTCCAAACCTTATACTTTAGATTACTATTTTATTAATAAAGCTTTATAAAGTAATAATATTAAACCAGTCCAAGGTTATAAAGCCATGTAAGGTATCTCTAGACACCTCTCTTAACCGCGGAAGTCCGCAAACGCCTCTTTCTAGCCCAGTTATACTGCCCTTAGACCTAGTTACTGTCCTTTACCTCGCGGAGCTGCTTAAGGACGTACTAAACGTAGTAAAAGAAGCACCTAGCGCTATAGACACTCCTAAGGCTACTAAGCCTTAAGTTATAGACAGTTCCTAACCTAAAGAAGTAAGAACCTAGGCTTTAAAGGTGGAGTATAAGATAGTTAATAAAATGTATATCCCTAGCAAAACTAAAAGTATAACCCTAGCTAATTTGCCGTATATAGCTAGGATAATGCAACCTTAAAGTATAAGATAGTTGAATCCTCTATAGTACCTTCTAAGGTAGATATATATAACAAATATATATTTATTGTTTGTATATATATTGGTAAGCGTAAAGGTAGCTATTGGATTTATATTACTAACAGTAAAATAATAGACAAGAAGGCTAAACGTATAACGCATTTTATTAATATTAAGTCTAAAGGCCTGCGGGACATACTTAGATCCATTCTACAAGATATAGAGGGAACTTTTTTTAAGGAAGATAAACCTACGGTATAAAACTAATTTATTGGACTTTTTAATACCCTAAATTGACTGCTAATTTAAGACTAGGTTAAGCGGAATCTATTATACTACTTCCTCTCTAAGCTAGAAGTTTATAAGGGAGCTCTGGAGAATAGTACCTACCTTAACCTCTTAGTAAACTATATTAGGGATGCATATGCCTTAACAAAATAGCGCCTTACATCGCTATAAGATAGTGGAGAAATTATATTTAATCTACTTTGGACTCTCTTTAAGCCGAATGAATTAGTATATAGGAAATGCTATAGCACTAATAAGCGTAGATGCATAAGATTTAACTTGGGCAAAGTGAAAAAGGATAATAAAGGAGATAAATACTTCCGCGTTAAAGGCTGGTATTTGGATTTTAATAGCAAAACATTTGGTAAGGCTTTAACTGTAGCTAGTATTTAGATATTCTAGGGGTCGAAGCCAATATACAGCCTTAGATGCTCTCCCCTTAAATACCACCCTAACGCAGAGAAGGAGAAGCGAGAACTTGCTAATAGAGGTTATAAATATATTTTATTAATAGGGATGCACCACCAATAGTATAAAGGCAAAGCCTTTTATATAGAGAAAGGAAAGCCGACCAAGTTATCTATTAATGGTCGGATTATAGTTAACCTAGTACTTTTCTGAGAGTATAATCTAAACTATACTAAACCTAGCGTTAATAAACTGCAAAAGTATATAAACAGCGACATATATATATTTAATTTTGCCAAACTATTTAATAACCTAGTGGAGGAGAAACTTAATAAAGTTAAGAGTAATGGCAAGGAGCCTATAGAGTTAAAAAATAATAACTTGCTTATTTGTAGTCTAACTGTATTAGGGTTTAGTCTTGATAATAAGTTTTAGTATAAGTTCTTAGATTTACGAGCTAAGAAGACTGCAAAGCTAATTTAATATCCTATAGTGGAGTTTGCTGTTAATAATATTAGCGAAATTAAGTGGAACCCTCTCTCCTTTTACAACCTTGCTATTTTAAAGGACCGGAAGGAGCTTATTTGGGCTCTTGCAGCTTCTCCCATAAAAAAGGCTTAGTTTAATGATTTTATGCTAGGCAAAGGACGTGGCCTAATTATACTACTATAGTACAAGCTTCGTTCTACTTTATCCTTAGAGAAAACTAACGCAGAGTATTAGTAGTCCTACTAGAGTTGGCAAGACCTTAACCGCTAAAGGGCTTTTAAAAGAGCTACAAAGGCCGCTTTACACGGTACGCCCTACTTATTTAAACTGCTACTATTTACCTAACTTTTTTAGTTATCTAATAGAGACCTAGCCACTAAACTAAAGTAGGTTAAAATTAAGCTTTCTTATGCTTTCTAGCAGGCCAACCGTTAGGATGCTATACTTTTGTTAGATAAAGCTAACGTATTTATAAAGCAACGGTTATTGGATTATACGGGCAATAACCTAATTACAATTTTTCTGCGGAAACTTAAATACTATAAAGGAATTATAATCCTTACTACTAATTATATAAAAGACTTTAATAACGCAATACAAAGTAGAATACGTGTGGCTATAAAATACCTTCCCTTAGGCATTAATATAAGATGGGGCCTTTAGGCCAGTTTCCTAGAAAAGGCAAATATAACCAATGGGATGAGATTTAGTTTTAATAACCTTAATAAATTAGCGGAATAGGAGCTTAACGGCCAACAGGTAAGTATATACAAGCCCTAGTAGAGAAGTTTTATAGTAAATTATTTATATTTTATAGATTAAAAATGCTATAGGAGCAGCCCTTGCCTTAGCATATAAGGAAAAAAAACCGTTGTCTATTTGGTATCTAGACACAGTTCTGCAACTAGGTAATAAGTTTAACTGTGACCTTGGCAGTCTAGGTTAAGCTAGTAACCCAAGCGTTTACTACTAAGTATTTTCCACTTTTTAAGACTTTTAGGCGGCTGCGATTTTGGATATAAATACAGTCAGGTGGTTATAAATTAAATTCCTAGTTATAGGCCCGCATTCTAATAAATATAACTAGATGGCCTAAAGTGCCTACTGTCCTCCTAAAACCGCAATTGTGGGTAACTAGTGTATAAATAACTTTTATTCCCATATAGGGCATAAGCCCATATACTTACTTGCTCCTATAACAATAAGGCCTATATAGTAGGCTATAGTACAGGCAAACCGCTTATAGATTTAGGAATTAGAGAACAGGGGTTATAGGGCATTGGCTCCCATAGGGGAGTAGAAAAGGTAGGCGTTGGTTCCCATAGGGAACCGAAAGCTATAAGGCAATAGAGGATATAGATATTAGTTTTTACAGAGAACTAAAAGCTATAGGAGATTAGTTTCCATAGGGGAGTGGAAGAAATTGCTATTAGTTCCTATAGGGGAGTAAAAGCCGTATGGGAGTAGGAGCTATAGGGTATAGTTCTTATAGGGCAGTAGAAAATATAGTTACTATATATAGGAACAGAATTTATAGGGGGAGTGGAAGACGTGGCTAATAGTTTCTATAAGGGAGTAAAAGCTATATAGGAATGCAAGCTGCACGGGAATATAAGCTATAGGGGATTGGTTCCTATAGGGCGGTGGAATACGTGGGCATTGGCGCCTATAGGGGATTTATTAGAGTAAGGGATTTATTAGAGTAGGGGATTTATTAAAGTAGGGGATTTGTTAGCGTAGGGGATTTATTAGAGTAGGGGACTAGATCCTATAGGGGATTTATTAGAGTAGGGGACTAGTTCCTATAGGGCAGCGAAATATATAGGTATTGGCTCCTATAGGGGATTTGTTTAAGTAAGGGACTTATTTAAGTAGGGGATTAGTTAGAGGAAGGGATTTATTCTCCTATGGCCTCTATTTAGGCGGCATAAGGCTGCTTCTAATAGGCTAGGGAGTGGATTACGTGTTTTATAGAAATATAAAGCCTATATAGGATAGTGGGGTATAGGGACCTAATAATCTGGCGGAAGATTAGGTTATCCGCTTTCCTAGGTTTATTTAGCCCCAGTAACTCGCCCTACGCTGTTTTACATGCGTTTTAACTAAGGCTGCTGCCTAGCCTTAGCCGCCTAAATTTTTATTTATATAATAGAAGAGCAGAGGACAATAAAATATTATTTTATCTTCTCCGCTAGCACCTTTAGCTATTAAGCATTTTGCTGACCCATTCCTCCCTAAACTTGGATTCCTAAATAGTCTCTACCTCTTCCGTAACCTTCTTACTAATATCCTTCTATTTATTAGTCCCCTCTTCTCCCTTCTCCATTTATAATTTTTTAGTAGTTATAATATCTAGTTAATATCCCGCCCACGCACCTCTGTAAAGCGGTAGTTTATGCGGCACGCTCCTATCTGGGTTACTACTCTAATAAATCCTTAATAGGACAACTTTGCTAAACCCTAACCCCTTAATTAGTGGGCCTTTTACAAGATTTGGTTTAAGAGCTATAGTATTAGCTCTAACAAACTCCCTTATTATAAGATCCCTTAATACCCACTCCTTACTAGGTGGGAAAAACTATTCTAGCTTTAGAGAGGCTAATATAAGTACTTATAAGCGTTCTAGTTCTAGGAAAGCTTTTAAATTTTTTTCTACTATTCTAGATAGACGTGTTATGTCTTCTTAACCAGATATCCTAAAATAGAAGCGATATTTAGCCAGAATGACGTAGGCCCTAGTGCTTTAGCAATATCGTTATAGCATGCTTATATAAGTTCATAGAGATTTATGGGTCCATTAGACGCGTATAATACCCATATACCGCCATCCTTGTAATTATTGTCTAAGTCTAGACCGGCCTAAAGTTCTTCTATTTCGTTAGTAATAAGGAGACCTGTAGGGTTATCTAGAGGCTTAGCGGAGGTATAAGAGCCAATATAGATTAAGGCTTTGTCTGCTAATGGATAAAGGCCAGATAGGATTTTTTGTTTAAGTTCTTGCTGACCAATATACTAGAAATAAAGATCTACTAATAAGAGGCAGAAAATATCTGTATAGTCGCCAAGGAAGGAGAATATTTTATAGTGGATTTTAATAGGAAGAGATGTAAATGGCGCGTAGGTTGACCTAAGGTAGATATATTAGAATAAATAGATTTAACTATTAATAGGGCCTACCTAGTATTAAGAAAAGCTTAACTGCTAGAATTCTTAATCTAATCAGTGACCGGGACTACTAGTTATATTATAATAATGCCTATAGACCTATTAAATAGGTACTCTCTAAGTTTGTTAAAGGAATGGAAGATAGTACGGTCGTGGGGCATTATAATATGCCAGTCCTGCCCTATTTCCCCTTACTAGCTAGCTAATAGAGAGCCTTTAGTGCGCTTAAGGGGATATTAATAGAAGTTTAAGTAGGAATAGGATTAAGGGTTGTATAACAATAGGTTAATTAACAGGGCAAGTTGCCAGAGAAACCACACGGCATAACCTAATTTGATTAGATATTAGAATATAAGACTCGCTATAAAGCTATCTACTCCACCAACACCTTTAGATCCTTCCTTGCTTCCTAAAGCACCTCCTTTATCTAAAAAGGAAAGTTTTTATCTGTTTCCTTTTGCCTCCCACCGCCTAGAAATACTACTCTCCGTAATCTGTTAACCTAAGGGATTAGTAGCTAGTAGTACAGCGAAAAGTTATCTTCTGCAGTCTTAAGAAAATCCCCTTTATTAGTTACTCTTCCCTTTTTTAGGTTGGCCAACTTTGCAGTATTTTTATAGTTCTAGCACTTAAACTTAGTTAGACCAACAACTTTACTTAGCCCGTTATAGTGTATGCAAATCTAAAATAGCACTTAAAAGAACAATTTGAAATTATGCCAGGCTAAGTATTTCTTGCCTAGGAGCACTCCTATAGCCATAAACGCTCTTATACTAGTCTTGCCTTATACTCCTAAAGCTCCTTCCCACTGCTCTTTAATTACAAGATTTAGATTAATTAAGAATAACGGCTAGGAAGGATTATCCTCTTCCTTATTTATTAAGACGTTGCCTATTAAAACGTCACATTAGAGGATGCCAGCTTTTATATATAAAGATTTATACCCTATAATACCACCTTTTAATGCAGCAAGTAATAAAACCTAGGACCTTGCCTTATAAAGAGGCTTGCTATAATTATAAGTAATAATACGCTAATGCACTTAATTCTGCTCAATAGGGTGCTTTAGAGAGCCCAAATATATGCGCTTACTAGGCGGTAGCTTGGCATAGCTAGAAGATCTCTTTTTATTAGAACTTCGGCCTTTCCTTATACTAATTTGCACTCCACCTAGTCTTAGAGGCATCATTAAGCTTTCTTGCTTATAGTTTATGGCACTTATAATATCTAGCCCCTTGCGAATATTATAGATGTTATTATCTTGTCCACTAATGCGAATAGTCTTATAGTGATAGTACCTAGCTATATTAACTACTTCTTTCTCCATTGCTTTACGCAGCAGTTTACCTTCTTCCTCGCGCTCTAGGTACTGCTATAAGTCTTTAATAATAAGGGGTGTCTTAGTATTGCCCTCGCGGTATACTTTTTAGTAAGTTATTACCTAACTGGTAACGCAGGGTGCCTACTTTATAAGTTTGTTAAGGATAAGACGCTTAGTCTGGTCGTTGCGTACGACCTTAATATATTGCTTACTATCTAATGTTAGAATAGTAGGGTTAAACCTAAGCTACTCCTTATTTATCTAGAGAAATCCTAACATCGCTAAGGTAAATTATAGTCCGTCTTTATTAATATTAAATAGTAATAATGCAATACCTCCTACCTAGTTATACTCCTATAGCCGCATAATAAATCTATAGAGGGTAAAGCCTAGGATAAAGCAACAAGTGTCCTAGGCGGCGAAGACTTCTCTTATATATTTTCCTAAATTAAACTATGCCTGCGAGGCTATATTGGTATTTAGATTACTTTTTAGCTCTTCTGGCATAAGTATATGCAACCAATAGTATTAAGAGCTTTTGCTAGCTATTGGATTATCTATAAAACCAATATCTAGCTTTTACTTTACTATAGACCCTTATAAGAGCTGTTTAGTATATGCAATAAGCGTTTATTGTGTCTTTAGGGCGGACCTATACTCCTCTATAAAGCCTAAAAATGATTTAATTAGGTTGTTAAACCATACCAGGATATTATCTTGCTTTGCGCTTTTAGGCTAGTCATGCCAGCCGCCCTTAATGTATAGTGGATTGTCCCCTTCCTTGCATTTCTTAAAAATGGCAGCGCTTACCTCTTTAAGACCTTTTACTCTCCTAAAGAATGCTTTATATAAGCCAGGAATCCCTATATAAAGAGGGCCTAGCTCCTCCTTTAGAATATAATCCACGTATTCCCTACGTTTAGACGAGTTGGTAAAGCTGCTTATATTGCGTAGATATAGGGTTTAAATATAGAGTGGCAGAGGTCGGGGTGGGGGGGTAGACTCTATAATAGTAGTATATACCTTTTCCCAAATGACCTTGTTAGGTTTAATGCGGAGGATCGCATTTAGAAGAGGTAGGAACCGCTTAATGTTAAAGTTGTTAGAACCGACAGCTAAATTAAGTCTTAATAGATTAATAAGAAGGCTTTTATTGCTGCCGTTGGATAGTAATAAACAAGAAGCGTAAAGGCCCTACAGAGCTAGTATTAGATTAAGCAAAATATTCTTTAGTTCTGTAAGCGTTAGATGGAAACTTGTAATAGGTATATTAGCAATTACCTTTATTACCTATCTAGTGCAATAAGTCTAAAGAGCTAGAGATATCTAAATCTTAATAAGCTAAGTTAAATAAATCACAAAAGTCATTTAGTCCTTCTCTAATAGGTTTTGTTTTAATTATCTCTAATTAAGAGAGATTTGCTACTGTAAGTAAACGCGCTAAGAGCTATATTAGGAGGGCTAATATAGTAGGCGGGTAGGTAGATAAGGAGAGGAGATTAAAGAGGCTAGAATATAACGGATGGTATAATGGCAGATAAGTGTAGCGAGGTTAAGTATATGTCGGGCGCGCCTTATAATAAGGAAATGACTAGGGAGAAAAGTGTAAGGAAGAAAGCAAGGTGCGAGCGAATATGAGGATTAAAGATTGGGCGCGGAAAAGTTAAGCCGACCTAATGTGGCTTAGACTGAGGCTTTATAGGGCTTAGTTAAATACTAAGCCATAATAACCTAAAATGTAACGTTTCCGGTCTATAACTAATTAAACTTATCTATTTTAGTCTGTTCTATAACGCGTAAGGCTCTAATATAGCGAAGCTCTTATGCAGCAAGGCTAAAGGGGCGCCTAAGAACGCCAATAAACAATTACTAGTCCTAAAATAAGCTAAATCTAATATGCCAAATATAGATATAGTTAACCTCTTTTCACAGCGGTTAATTAACCTATTTCCTAAAAATAGGTTCTAGTTCCTAGAACTGGATCCAGTACACATAGACTCCCCCTCCGCTGGTACATATTGCAAGGGAAATGTCTTACTTATTCCCTTTAGAATATAACCCTTGCTAGTGTCTATTTTATATAGGTAACAAGCGTTTATCTCTATTTATTTGCACCAGATGCAAAAATCCCCTATAACACATCCCCTAGAATTAGATTAAATTAATGGCAATTCCCTACTAAGTTGGTTAGGTTTTAATATGTCTTATTAGCTCTAGGGCATTACAGACCTTATTACTTCTTTAAGAGAAGCTGACTGTAACAATTATTACAGCAAAGGTTGTCCTATTAATTATAGTATATAGCTATAAGCTTCGCGATCTTCTGCTTATTGCATTAATGGTATATAAAACTAGTAGACGAAGCAAGCTGATGCAATGTCTATTTACCTTATAGTTTATATTGCTTTACCACTTTGAATAAGGGCGGCACTATATTTTAGTCGCTGGGTTCCTAAAGGATGCTAGTGACGTTAGTGCTTAGAAGGGCTTTAAAGCCATTTTCTTTATAAGAGGATGTGTGGATAAAATATGCTAAATCTTAGAGGGTAGTAGGAGTATAAATACCGCTTCTTATGTTCTTATAATGCTAAGGCCGAAGAGTGGAAATTCTTGGGTATAACTAAATCGTAATTGTATTAAAGCTTGTCTATAACCTAGGCTCTAAGGCGTATATCCTTCTCCAACGTATCCTGTAGCGCTTGGTATTTGTTTAGTAATATGCAAACACGTTTCCAAGTGTTGTCCCATGATCGGCCTTGGTAGTCTAGTTGTATAAGGCTGAGCAGGCGGCGAATATGGTGAAAAAGAGGCTATGGAGAAGAGGCGATAAGGACAGTGGCCGGTGGAGAGATTAGTAGAGGTGTCGCTAAGTTTTTAAGTACTAAAAGAGTTGGGCTCTCTTATGGTAATAGGAGGAAGCTTGGCTAATATAGCAAATTGCAATAATGCGCTGCCGGTATTTATAACATTATTGGATAAAGAGGTGGGGATGTACGTAGGGTGGAATTAATAAGAAAAACTGTTGTGGTTAAAGAGGCGGAGATACGCCAAGCCTTGTCTATTTTTATAGTAGTTAATCCAAAATAGGAATTAGGATCTAGTATCTAGAATTAGATCTGGTTTTTAAGATCGCAATTTAAGCTGGAACCCAGAATTAGGATACAGTCTTTAAAATTAGAATATGGTCTTTAGAATTAAATCCAGTTCTTAAAACAAGATCTTGTTTTTAGTTAAAACTTAGGCTAATATTAAGGACAAGACCTAGTAGGCCGTCTTCTCTTTATTACTATATAGACTACTAACTACTTTAAAGGAAAATTTCTATCCTGCACTACTAGTTAAGAAGACGCTAGCACACTTTAACTAAGTTAAAGAGGGTAGGCCGACGAAGGCCAATTCTATCCTCTACTAGTTAAAGAAGACGGAGGGATTAGTTAAGCAACTAGACTTAAACATATAACAGGGGAACATGGTTCTGCTCGCTTTAGATACCAAACTTAGTTAAATCTGCTAACTTATTACTAATCAAGTATATAAATGCGGCAAACACTCGCTATAAAGGGCAGGGCTAGTACTAGCTTAAATCTAATATACAAATTTCCTTTAATAAGTAAACGATATAATAACTAAAGAGCGTACTATTTAAGCTAATAAATTTCCTCCTTAATTCTGCAGACTTCTCTATCCTTAGGCTAAGTATGCCCTTTTCCTCTTAAATGCTATAATTTTGTTTCTAGCCTTTGCAACCCATTTATCTCCATAATCTAAAGTTTTATTACTACCTCTCTTAAGAGTGTAGATTTCATTTTAAAACCGCCTAATAGTATCTCTTATTTCTTCCCAGTCACTTCTTAGGCTGTTAGTCCAATTATTAACTGTATAATTACAGCACCTGTTGTACCAACCGCGTGCTTACGCGTTGGGTACGCCGAGTACGCGTTTACGCGTTCGGTGCACTAACTACCCGCTTACGCGTCTAGTGCACCCCTGAAGCACTGACTAATTAGGGGGAGGTCGCATTAGTATATAGACCACGTAGTCTGCTTTAATACAAGAGACAGTCACCATCTAAATAAGTATACAATACTACATGTATTTCGTGCCCGTGGATACAACTCACTTGTGCTATTAAGTTAGTACGAACACTAATTAGTAAGCGCGCATAGATCAGCAATTACTTAATACCTCCCCCCAAGCGATATACACAACAGCGACCACCCGTTTAGACTCCTAGTACGACCTGCTAGAAGGTCAGAAGTTGGGGATTACGGACTTATCTCCAACTCTATATACTTATTTAAGTCTTAGTATGGTTTACCGGAAGTTATAGACGCGAATACAGACCTATATGGAACCCCTATCCTTAACCCCCTTGAACCTTAAACCTCTTTAGACCTTTTACGGAAACCCTTTACCCTCCTACAAACCATTACGGACCCGTTAATTGATTTTACGGACTATTATAAGACCTCCCCCACCTGTTATAAGCTGCTACCACCCGCTACGCACCACACTATACTATAGTATGGCAGACATCAGCAAGCAAGTCAGTAAAGGTTAAAAGAAGTGGAGATAAGGAGTTGACGTTACGTCTACAAACAATATTAATAACTATATCAGTTTCAAAATCCTTAAATATAAACACTTTAAGCTTATAAATAACGACCTATAGGAGCAATACCAGGAAGACTTTGCGGACTTTACAGAAGCTATTTTTAAGGCCTATAACCCTGTTACCATCCGTAAACTACGAACCCTTTTATATAACCAAGGTGTATGGGTTAAAAGGAATAAACGAGTTACTATTATATAGTCCTTATACAATATAATACACAAGAAGGACCAAACGGAATGGACTAAAGAGGAAATCCTAGACCAGTTCTAAGAAACTAAGGAACTCTTTACTTCTTTTAAACTTAATGTAATTGCTGGCCTTATACCTAACCCACTTAACTAAATTCGTCCTATAAACCTAAGCGACTTTAGACTTGACCTTATTGGCTAAAATACACCCTACTCTTAAGTTACGGATTATAACACCCTTATAAACCAAAATACGGACCAAATTACCCCCGCTATTTAAGTTATAGATCCGCAAGCTATATACCCGCAAGCCATAGATCTGTAAGTTATAGATCTACAACCTACCTAAGTAAAGACCTATGGTAAGGAGCTAGCTAACCTAGCTAAGCTCTATACCAACGAATCTAAGTATAGCGGTGAAAATGATAATTTTAACTTTAAACTGACCATCTTTACGGACCTCTACTAGAAGGCTAATATTCCTAAATAAGAGTTTAGCTAAGCCTACTCTACCATGCTGCGTGGCCTAGTACTTAACCACTACTACACTAACCTTAAGAGCAACCCCCTTAGTGTCCCCTTTAATAAGCTATACAAAGCTACCCGCAACTACTTTAAAGGACTAGAATATAGGCGTAATATCCTTACCTAATGGAATGCGACCAAGCTATGGACCGTAATTAATAAGAACACTAAAAAATTGACTGTAGAGTATCTATAAATCCTTATTAAAGACCTCTAGCACCTATAGCACGGCCTTAATACTAAGCTTTGAACAGACGACTTCCTATACAATAAACTTATTACGGCTTGCTAGGAAGTAGAGCCCTATAAATACACCTATTATAAGCCTACAGACACCTTAGCTGGCCTTATTAATAACCTATGCTCCTCTATTATAATATACGAAGTCTTAAACCCACTGGGCAGCACTTAAGCCTTCGCCACGGATATTTAATATCCGCAGATAGACTTAGACGTCTACTTTACGGACCGCTATTACCGCTAGCAGCACCCATACCGATTAAGTCCCACCCGTAACCCCCGCAGCAACTTCCGTATGAAAGTATACCCCCGCAGACAAACAAACCAGAAATGCTTCGTGTGTGGTAAGGAAGGATATTGGTCTATAAGGTATACCTAGGAAGAACGTAACAGGTCTAAAAAGAGATTTAATAAACAGATTAGCCAGTTTATCTTAGAATACAAAGAAGAGAAAGAAGAGGAGCCCCCTAATAAGTTAATAGAAGCCCTTATAATTAACTTTAACCTAGACGACCAGGAATAGGAGACCTCAGAGACATTTCTAACTACTTTTAGACCTTTTACGGACAGCCAAGCCTTTAATATTACAACCGTATTAGCCGACTGTTCCTTTATACACTTAGTTGCGCCCGAAAACCATTCCGCAAGCACCCCTATTACGGACGTTATAGATTATAAGTAGGACCCATTTGCATATATTACTATAGAACGCTATACCCCCAAGGAATTCTACGGTGTTATAATCAATATAGGCGCCTCTAAGAAGTCTACTGTAGGTTACAGACAATACCTTATATATAGGACTACCGCAAATGATAATATGGACATTAACACTATGTAAACTAGGGCCGTAAACGTCCAATTCAGCATTGGCTTAACTGCATTAATTAAATTAGTTGCAGTTAAGACCCTAATTAGCCTAGTTAACTTCTATATAGTAAAAGCAGACACCCCTTTCTTACTTTGCCTTGCGGATATAGACAGGTTATAGGTTTACTATAATAATATCACAGACACCTTAATCAGCCCTATAACTGCCCTAGGAAGTAAGTATGTTACCCTACTAATTATACAACGATTTGGACACCCGTTCCTTATATAGGGAGAGACTTTACAGACCTATATTTAGGAATCTTTTAACTATAACCCATACTACCTTACCAGTACGGAGATCCACCATCTACACCGCCGTTTTGGCCACCCGTCAGCCGAAAAGCTATATAGAGTCCTTAAACGCTCTAGACATAACAATATTAATAGGAAGGCAGTTAATTACCTAACCAAATACTGCTCCTTTTGCCAGAAATACGGACGTTCCCTAGGCCGATTTAAGTTCACCCTTTATAAGGACCTTAACTTTAACCACTTAGTATACATAGACATTATGTACATTAACGGCAGCCCAGTATTATATATAATTAACAAGGTAACCTGCTACCAAGCCGCCTGTTAGTTGCAAAATATATCTATAAAGTATACTTAGGATATTTTACGGACCTGCTAGATTAATACGTACGTTAGACCTCCTAAGTATATTACCTACGACGCCGGTAAGAACTTTATTAGTAAGGAATTCTAGCAGTATGCTATGGCCATAGCTATATTAACAAAAGCTGTTCTAGTTAAGGCGTATTAGTTTGTTGGGCTTATTAAGCAAGCTTACCTAGCTCTACAGAGAGCTTATTAGATTATTATAGACAAGTATAAGAATATCTAAAAGGAACTGGCTTTACAGATAGCTATAAAAGCCATTAATAACACCGCTAGCCCTAACGGACTAGTACCTACCCTCTTAGTTTACGGAACCTACCTAAGAATAAGCAACCTAGGCCCCCCTACCCCATCTATTACGGAACAAGCAGCTGCAATACGGAAGGCAATAGCCAAAATAGCCAAATTACGGGCTAAACAAACTATTAATAACGCCCTATACCACCGCAACAGACCTAATATAACCTTAGTACACAACCTCCCACTTAACTCTGAAGTCCTTGTATGGCGCAAAAGCGGCAGTTAGAATAGACCTTACCGTCTACTAGCCATAGAAAACAAGACGTGCTATATACAGCTTCCTAGCGGGCCAACTAGCTTTAGAAGCACATCCATAAAACCCTACTTTCGGCCCAAAAACACCTATGACGTTAAGCTAGACAAACTAGAAGCAACCACCAAACTAAACAAACCAGAAGCGACTGCCGAACTAGACAAACTAGAGGCACCCTTGCCTACCCTAGAGGTCCCCTAGAAACCCACTAAACCTACTAAACCTGCCGTAAAGCGTGGCCGAGGACGCCCCCGTAAGAACCCTATAATAGAGAATTACCTAACCTCCACAGGTATATCCGCAAGGCAATCTCTGCCTACGGATATATCAGCTCTAGTACAGGAAACCCCTTTTACGGACTTATAACGCAAAGAGATTAACGGATTACTTAAAAAGGGCATCTTTATGGTTATAACGGAGAGAGACGTTCCGCAAGGCGTCCGTATATTTAACTCGCGCTTTATTAACGAAATTAAACACCCTAGTACTAACAAAGCTTTTAAAAAGTTAAGGCTCATTATATAAGCTTATAATAACTAGGGAAAGGACTTAGTCCTTACATAATTGCCTATAATCCAATAAGTCAGCCAACGGATTATATTTGCACTTACGCCTGGCCTACAGCAAAGCAAACCCGTAGCTCTTTACCTACGGGATATCTTATAAGCCTACATACAATCTAATACCTACCTAAGTAGGGACATCTTTATACAACCACCGCTGGAGCTTAATTTGCAACCAGGAACAATTTTATAGGTTATAAAACCACTCTACAAAATGCTAGAAGCTGGAAACCATTGGTTTAAGACATACCACCAGCACCACGTCCGTAAACTCAAGATGGAGCAGTTGACCTATAACCCTTGCCTCCTATACACCCTATCAAACGGCCTTGGTATTATTGGACTCTAAATAGATAATACCCTCTTTTTAGCAGACCAGACATTTGCGGACGCTAAAGAGACTAAACTATAAGAAGCTAAGTTCCTGGCAAAGCCGTAAGAGCAGTTAACTAAGCAGACTCCAATTAAGTTCAACGAAGGCTTAATTATATAAAAGGGCAACTTAATCTAGCTAACCTAGGAACGCCAAGCTTAAAACCTAAAGCTTATTATAGCAAAGCCTATAGACCTTACCAGTTCCCGTAGAGAGACCTATAAGACCGTAAATACAAAGGACCAATACGCTGCACAGCGTGCAAGAGGCGCCTATATTGCTATAGTCTACTAACCCAAATCTGCCTACGACTTGTCCTTTGCGGCCTAGGTAGTAGATCTGTAAGAAGAAAATGTTAAGCAGCTTAATAAGCGTATTTAATGGCAGATTAATAATGCAACAAAAGGACTTACTTTTATACCGCTAGACCTAAATTCCATTAGCGTAATAGTATTTACGGACGCCTCCTTCGCTAATAATAGGGACCTGTTATTATAAATCGGCTTTATAATTATACTTACAGACCATAATTAGGATGCAAATATACTCCACTAGTCTTTAATTAAATGCAAGTAAGTAACCCACAGTGTACTAGCTTCTGAACTATATACACTAGCCCATAACTTTAATATAACAGCCGCAATTAAATTAACGGTCCAGAAGATTTTACAACTGGAGCAGTTACCCCTAGTTTTATACACCAATTTAAAGTCCCTTTATAACTGCCTAGTTAAACTAGGTACGACACAAGAGAAGAGGCTTATAGTTAACCTAATATGCTTACATCAGGCCTACGAACAACGTAAGATTACGAAGGTTAAATAGATCAGCAGCGGAGATAACCCAGTAGACGCCATAACTAAGGCAAAGCCGTGTTAAGCTCTTAAAACCCTAATTAACACAAATAAGCTCAACCTAAAGGTCATAGAATAGGTAGAGCGAGACTAACGGAGCATTTACGGTTCAGCTACGGCCCGTCGGAAGGCCGTACAGTGCATTCACGGCCCGTTAAAAGGCCGTACAGTTCATTTTACGGACCGTAAGCAGGACTTACGGCCAGCTTAGAGCACCATTTAGAAGGCAACCCAGAAGGCACCTCAGGAGGGATTTCCTATGTATTTTCTTATATGTTTTATGGTTCTATTAAGACAATTACGGAGGCTATATATAAGTGGTTTCATTTTCCAAGTACCGCCAGTGTATAATTACAGCACCTATCGTACCAACCGCGTGCTTACGCGTTAGGTACGCCAAGTACGCGTTTACGCGTTCGGTGCACTAACCACCCGCTTACGCGTCTAGTGCACCCCTAAAGCACTAACTAATTAGGGGGAGGTCGCATCAGTATATAGACCACGTAGTCTGCTTCAATACAAGAGACAGTCACCATCCAAACAAGCATACGATACTACATGTATTTCGTGCCCGTGGATACAACTCACTCGTGCTATTAAGTTAGTACGAACATTAACCTTCCCTAGATAACTTATAATATAGTGGTCGTTTTTTTTAAGGCTATTAATTTTCCCATTAAGTTGGCTAAGCCTATAGCTAAGTTAATTAACTAAGCTACCTAGTCTCTCTATTGCCCCTAATAGAGTAAGCTAGGGGTTAATAAGCTTTATTAGGAGTTACTAAGCGGACTATATTAAGACAACTTCTTTATCTTATTAGTGCGGGGTAAATATTTCCTTATAGTTCCTTCTATATTGGCCTTATTATTCTTTAAATTACTCTTGCGTTCTAGTGCTAACTAAATATCCTACTTATATTAGTAAGCTAGCGAATAGACAAAACTATAGGGAAGCAACTATTATATACCTACCCTACTGTATTAACGGCCTTATTGGAGCCCTTGGGATTAGAAGCAAGTAGTATATCCTAGCTCTATTAGCGGTATCCTATAAAGGATTTAATATTTAAAGCGCACCTTAATTTAATATAATGTGGTATCTACTATTATAGCGTCCGAGTCATCCAAGTCGCTTATTGTTAAAAAGATAAGGCAGCTAATAGTTTAAGTGTCTTTACGAGAAAGTAAGGAGGGATTTCCTTAAAGGATACTATGCTTAATATAGGTCTAGTTAAAGGATATAGAGGCCTTTTATATCCTGCTCCTCTCTGCCACCTAGCTAATAGGAGAGCTGACGGTGGGCTCCGCTTCAACTATGCCTTAAAAGTTAAGCCGATTTACTAACTTAGGGATACTAGTATAGTATTATAAATGCACTACAATACAGCCACAATAGGAGTATAATCCTTTCCTATTTACACCCCACTTTACTATACCTCTATAGGAGAGTTATATTAAACAATAAGGGCTAGCATCAACCCCTTTCTTCTAATTATTTTAAGATGGCAATATTAAGGCAGCCGGTTAAGCGTTGCTTTGTACAGCAATGCCTATCTAGTTGCGTAGCTTTACTTAAGCCCTATTATACACCTTAACACAACTTCCTATCACCTTAATAGCTAACGACCCTAGCCTAAGGTTAAGATAAGGTAAACAGGCAACTTAGCTTTTAGATAGCCCTAATAGTGTAGTGTTTGGAGGCATTTATATAAAGTTGTAAACTAAAACCAGAAGCTAATAATAACCTCCTAATAATGCCTTACCTAGTAGGAATAGTATTATATAATCTACTCCTAACGCCTACCCTTTACGGAGTAGAACACTGCTTAAGCAGTAGACTTATCTTAGCTAGTTAATCTTATATATTTACTCCCCATCTGTGGCAAAGGAGCTATTAGCGCGTTATAGGGTGGTTTAATTGGCATTCTAGCTAAGCCCTTTATAAGCGCTCTACCTTATACAGGCGGCATAACAACTCCTATTAATCTGCCTTGCGTTAAGGGAGGACTTATATTTAAGACGCTAAGCAGCTGGTACTTAGAGGCATATAAAGTTACACCCTTATTTATACGTTCTACCACATCCTCATTTCTATAAGTAGTTGGTTTACTTTTTACTTATTATTCATCTATTAAAAAACTCTATCTTCTCCTTTTTTCACTAACCATTCTATCTAGTTATTAACATTAATCCTCCTATCCTCTATAACAACTATTCTAGAATTTGCTCTAGATCCCCGCTTATAAAATTAACAAAAAAAAGAAGCTAAAAGCACTATTATGGATTTAAGGCATCGGTATTAGCCTAAGTACTATTAGACTTCTTAGTCTTTGCCATACGTGGGTGCCCTCTAGACTATAAAATCACCCTTCTCTATTATACTCTTTCTAGGAATAATTAAAACCCATACTTATAATGGCATATTTAGATCTAACAACACTTTTAAAAGCCTATTAAGCAGCCTAGATAAGGTCTAATAATAAACAACCTAATAAAGAGGCTAGTATAGGCCTGCAAAACCCCTTATATCTTAAGCCAATAATTAAGGAAAGGTAGAAAGTAGCTTTAAAGCGTAATATACCTGCCAAGGACTAGGTTCATGCCGTCTTGTTTGGCTTATAGATAAATATACTTCTTCTTACCATTCCAGTTGGCTTTATAGTTAATTATCTTCACATTAACGGTATTACCATATTTATTATTAACTTTATTGCTATTATTCCGCTTACTATAATGCTTAGTTACGCTACTAAAGAGATTACACTCCGCGCCGGTAATATATTAGGTGGTCTTTTAAACGTAACTTTTAGGTACATTTCTCTGCTTCTTATTTGTCCTAATATTATCTAATATTTAGCGTAGAAACGCTATTAAATTAATTATCTCCATCTTAGCCCTAACTAAGGGCTAGATTACCATTATTAAAACTTCCTTAATTAGTAGTATGCTTTTAAACTTACTCCTTATCCTTAGCATATGCTTTTTCTTTAGAGGCATTAACTAGATAGAACAATATTTTAATATAATAGTAGCAAATACTGCAGCCAGTCTTCTAGCTCTGTCTGTTAGCAGTCTAATTATTTTAACCGCCTTCTACTCTATGCTATTAAGTAAGTTTAATAATAGCTTTAGACCTATAATAGATACTAACCCACGTAGCTATAAGCCTTAATAGCTCTATATTTAATTAGGAGCTTTCCTACGGAACAGCTGTTATCTTCCTAATTATGTATATTTACTACCTTATATTTTAACTAAAGTTACATACTGAAATGTGTAATACTCTAAGCCAAAGGGCTCCTAAGTGTAAATCCTTTCAAGTTAAGCAGGATTTAAACGTAGAAAAGGAAGATAATAAGATTAAGGAGCCCAAATTAACGATCTAGGGTGTAATTATAACCCTTAAATTCTCTACCGCGTTAGTTACCTTCTATTCTAAGTTTATGGTTAACAGTATTAGTAATATTATAGTAAGCGGCACTGTCTCTACTACTTTTGTTGGTTTTATCTTACTCCTAATTATTAGGAACGCTGCTAAGTATATAATAGTGGTTATAGTAGCTTGCAAGGATAAAATAAGTTTAGTAATTAATATTGCTATTAGATCTAGCATATAAATCGCCCTTCTAGTTCTCCCCTTTATTATTATACTTAGTTAGACTATAGGCCAGGATTGTATAATGCTTTTATTCAATACCTTTCTAATCGCTGTTTTATTTATTGCTATGCTCCTAGTAAACCATCTTATCTAAGATAGTAAATCTAGTAAGTTTTCCTTTCTATATAGGTAATCCACTCTAACTAATACTAAAATAGACTGGCTTAAAGGCGTTCTTATTATGGCAATCTATGCTATTATTGCAGTTGCCGGCTGGTTTTATCTAAAATAAGTTTTAGATCCTCTCTGTTCTGCTTAGTTTAAGCCTCTAATTGCTATCTTACTCCTCTATTAGTATTAACTAGTTTCCATTACCTAGAGCTAAATGTAATTTTTATAAGCTGTATGCATAGCTTTCTAGCAAACCTTAGGCTAATCTTCTTATATCTGTTAAACCGTCTAGGTTGGCTAGAATATTGCTTTCTTTTATCTTCTCTTAAAAAAAAAATTCTTTAAGTCATTGCAAAGTTTATAGGAGTCTTTATATGGGAACTTCTTCAATATTTCTAGATATAGGACTTATATATTTCTTTTTTTTCTAGTTCTAGTATTTTCCTAATATTTACTTCTTACCAATTGCGTACTAGGCGTAAATAGGTACTAGGCCAAACTACGCAGCCTCTGACCTAGCTCGCACAATTACCTAGCTTGCACGACTAGGGCTGCAATGTTAATTGCGCACTAGATACACATACACCCCCTACCTTATTTAGTTTAGATACTTCCTTACTAAGTTTAGACGCTTCCTTACTAAGTTAAAACATTATATATATTTAACTTTGTTTGCGCCTGCATCACGAAAATTAAAGTGTGCGGCATGTAACTTTTATAACCGCAACACCATAATCAAGTCTTAATTTCAGTTATAGTACAAGTAGTAGAGTCTAAATTAGATTTGGAACGTGCCAAAGGAGCAATTAATTAGATTGTGTAGTGCTTTATAAGGCATCGCGTGAACTAATTTAGGTACTGCCACCTTTGTAAGCTGCCTCCGCCTTACCTTAGCAAGCTTAGACCATAGAATTAATTAGCGGACATATATATATCCGCAAGCGGATATCACTAACCTTTTTTGTTAAAAAGTTAATTCTATAGTCTGAGGGACTTTCACAAGGTTTCTTAGGCGATCTAACTTGTTTTATATGTAGAGCAGTTACCTTTTTCAACAAAATTAATCCACCCCCCCATAACAGCTATTATCTCAGAAATACCGTCAAATTAATCCGCAGAAGCAGCTCTATAATCGATAAGTATATCTACTCCGTACGCCTACACGATATCTAGTAGAAAGCGCCGCCAAATGGGCAATTCGCCTACTTAGGGTCTGCACGAAGCTCTGCACGAAACTCTGCACGAAACTCTGCACGAAACTCTGCACGAAACTCTGCACGAAACTCTGCACGAAACTCTGCACGAAACTCTGCACGAAACTCTGCACGAAAC
>Ga0307507_10004999_pt1 | contig 22457 bp, 24 predicted proteins | sample 7_EM_MG_FD_207223 | JGI IMG/M metagenome (GOLD analysis project Ga0307507, IMG submission 207223) | Populus trichocarpa ectomycorrhiza microbial communities from riparian zone in the Pacific Northwest, United States - 7_EM | ecosystem: Host-associated > Plants > Roots > Unclassified | place... | reverse complement strand
ATACTGTGAATTCTCAAATTCAGTGGCTTGCCAAGTGCTAATTAAACAGAGAACTCTGAAGAAAAAAAAAGGATTCGCAACCTTTTGTCCAGCGAGTTTTTCGCAACCTTTAGGAAAAGCACAATAGCACACGTGTGGCCCCCATGCCGCCTTAAGCTATGGTACAATGCACTATACTCGGGGGTGGACGTAAATGATGAGAGGGACAGGGGTTCGAGATGTCAAAGCTTTTCGCCCTTCTTAGCAGTAGAACTACCAAATTAAATCTTTTTTTTTCCTCTACGGTATCGAGCGCCCGGACTCGAAAACCCCTGTCCGTCTCATCATTTACCATACCCGAGTAGGTCCAAGAACAACATGGTGGCAAGAACCAAGTACCGGTAATCCGTAACGTTCGGTGGGGTACGGCAGGGCGGTGAACGCAATCACCCACCCGCTTTAAATCCATCCCTTTTTCTCTCCCACAGGCACCGTACTAGAGCAACACTATCAGTACAGTAATCACATACTGTACTCGGGCTCAAGGGTAAGTCGGGCGCGGTACCACGAAATGTCTGGGTTTATTTCCTAATCTGGGGGTGCGCCCGACTTTTGTCGCCCTTACAAAAAAATGCCACAAAACGGGTTTGTATGGTGGAAAGCCAGGGTTACCGTATATGGGGTGCGCCCGACTTTTGTCTACCCCCAAGTACAGTATCTTTAGCACGCAAAACCAATTCCTTCCCCGCCCAGGGTTCCCTGCTAGGCTGAGGCGAACCTTGTTCGGCGAGTGAGAAGGGGTGACTAGTCTAAAACCACGGGATGTGGGAATCTCGGAGGAGAGCGAAAAGTTACGTACCTCCTCGGGCGAACCACGGGAGCTCGGCTCGATATTCATAGGTGATAAAACACGTGCTCCCTTGAATACTGGTACCGTATTGTGGATTCTGGCCTTTTCCCAAGCACCCTTGTGCTGGAATGGGCCGCGTCGTGCATGGTCGACATGCTCGTTAAGAATTATTAGAGTAGTGAGGAGGGGAAACAGGGATAGTTCTATGATATTTCAGGGATATTTCACCTTACCCCAAAGTGGCGTCTATGTTTCTTGTAGTCGGGTATTTTTGCTAGGGAGGAGTACTCGTACAGTACACGGAAAAGGGGGGAGAGACGAAGGGGGAGTGGGAGTGACCTGGGGTGAGCCAAAATATAATGAGCCCAGCTGCTTGTGGGTTTACCATAGGTGTATGGTGCGACACATGGACTGGCCGTTCTAGGTAAAAATTTGGAAATTCGTCTATTACCAATTCAAACAAAGTATAGAGATAGACCCAAGCAGGGCTTACTAGTGCCTTGTGTCGGGACGATACTGGTGGATTTTGGTCTCGGGAACCTTGCGTGGAATTCGGTATTGCCACCCCCCCGTAAAAATTAGCTCCCCATCTACTCAACAGGAAAACAGCATTTTTAAGAATTTAAAACAAGGAGTTGTTCTCTGATCGATTCTCCATCGATATAGGTAATATTGGGGAATAGGTGTGGTCGGGTGTCGGTACTCCTAGCAGGCAAGAAGTATCCGAGATCGGGGGTCGTGAATTTAGATGAGCGCTCAGATACGTAAAGAGTTTTGGCCATATATTTTGTGGATCTCAGATCTCTGGTACCTCTTGCTTGCTACAAGTACGTTTCTCTTCTACGTCGTTTTTTGGGCTCGAACTACAGTATCAACTCAGAGCCCACTCGATGCCCCCAGCAAGAGTTGCTTATAAAAGTAAGAAGCGGCAAGCACCATAAAAGCTTAGCCTAACATCACTGCAGAAACACAAGTTCAGTTGCCTAAGCAAAAAAACATGAGATTAGAACTCTCCAGCTTGGCCGCACTTTAGGAACGTCCCCGTTGACAAGATGGACAATAAGTTATATGGCAATTCAGAGTCTTTCAAATCACCTGAAGGACTGGCAGCAAATTGTTTCTGATGGTCCTCCAACCGATAAGATTTACTCAATTGGATGGTCCTGTTATTTCGTATCACGGTATGTTTCGACAACTACCGTATTATTTGGTGTTATCCGGTTTTCCGCCAAGACCGGGCGTTGTTTGAGGTTAGACGGTACTACTAGCTTATTTGGGAAATCGTGATAGGAAAAAAGTTGTTTCAGAAATGGTGTAGTGCTCAGAATACCACATAATCAGTACTTTTCAGCATTGCCATGACAGAAACAAGAGTGGCCGCGTATCGTAGATTTGCTCCCAGATACTAAAATAGGCTAATGTTCGACATCCAGAACGAGGCTAGCTAGGAGATAAACCAAATTGGTTGTGATGAGCACCGGAAAAATACCCAGCCGTGAACCGACCGCACTTCGCAGCACGCTACGCAGCCATGAATTTCGGCCACAAGGTAAGGGATAACCTAGGGGTGGATTTTAGGTGTTTGCAGCATTGCGGCACCTCCAACCTTAAGCAACGTCCGGCCTTGGCGAAAACCCGGATAACACCAAATACGGTAATACGGTACGGTACGATATCTTGCCATCTAGCGGTTGGGTCTTGGCTTGTCTCCTAATATCGTAGCAACGGAATTGCCGTTTCACCGGAGGGCCGCCTCTAGGCACTTTCCACCGTAATATACTTCTTCCCACCCTAACCAAGCCCGGTTACCGGTACCCGAGGGGTATTCACTTTTATGCTTGCCCTACTCCTGTGATGGGGAATAAGTTAATGGTAGGCATGAGGCTTGGCGTCTGTCTCTGCTAGCAACCCCTCGAGTCAGGACAGGAAGGTTACCAGGCAATGTTAAAGGAAACCAAGGAAGATTGCGGTATGGTTGCAATGGCATTGTAGCATCATTTTGACCTGGCCCATCTCCCCCCAAGCCAATACCGCAACAGCCCAGAATGACTACCAGAAACCTGCAGTAAAAACTATTTCTACTAGTGTCCTATTACTTTCTTCTCACAACTGTACCGGCATAGCTCGCTACTCGGCCACCATCCCATGATATCCAGGCGCGATGAGTCGAATGGAGGCGGGTAGAGAGTTCTGTCCAACTGATCGAATATCAGGTTCGTAGGGCGATTACACCTTTAAATGGCACATCCTTGTCATTGCTTCCGTTTTAGAACTTTATTTAGCTCGGCGCTAAGCTAAACCCACCAGTGATGTTGGAAAGACCCAGGCGCTCAGCCGATCCCCACCAAAAATACCGTATGCGGTGAGATTTGGCTCATTGGGCAAGCCCCCATCACTTACAATGTCGTGGAAAAAACAAAGCCTATCATCAGGCGTTTCTCCGGATACTGAAGTTTAGAAGCACAGTTCACCATATCGATACCATGAGATTTCAAGAATAACGAACACGCCCGGGCTGGCCGTGCAGCGAAACTAGACCCTCTGATTGACGGAGAGCTTGCGAGCGAGGCCGGATAACCTAAGCAGGCTTCTTTAGACGGCCTCTTGGGCCATTGAAAGCACTGAGAACTGCTGCACAACCAGCCCGGGTGTGTTCGTTATTCCTGAGATTTTACGGTAGTCCACCTCCGATAGAATACTTGCAATATCCTAACGTTTGTGAGCGTGGCTGCTGTTGCATACGGACAAAAAAATAAGCCGGAGCCGCGGGATTCTGCTGGTATGCAATACCGTAGCAGTTGTGTTCACAAATGTCAGGGCATTACGAGTACGATACGGTGCACTGCGCACCCGCGGGTCCGACAAGGCAGAATAACTGGTTAAACCTAGAGATGAAACAATAACTAATCAGGATAAAAGAACTCCACCAGTACAGTACGGTATCCCAAGTTCTTCCCAAAAGTACCAGTACTGTACTGTACTATACACACAGAATAAACCTCTAATCACCAATATTCCCCCCGCATAATCCTCAGCCCTCTAGAAAACCCCTAACCCAGACACACAAAGTTAAGGATCAATAACCCCACCACCTTCAATCTTATAATTAGCTGTCCTATGAGTTAGGCGTTTCCCTGGAACGGCCGCATACAGTAACACAAAATGCAGGATGTTGCGGGTTGAAATTAGCCCCAACACGAGGTTTCCAAGAAAGGGAAGTGCTCGCCAAAGGCTAGGTTATTTCTATGGACTTCTTAAGGCGGTTAAGATCCCGTCGCTGCAGCGCCGCTCGGTGAATTTTTGACAACTTTGCAAGGGCAAGCAGGAAGGAAAAAATTCTTTACCGTACGAAAGGAAGAAAAGAACGAAACCGGAAGGAAGGACGAAGAAAGGAAAGATCCACCCGTTTAACCTCGACGACTGGGTTCCCTTTCCCCCGAACCGCGTTCGCAGGGACAGCCGGAAGCGAAAGAAGGGGCGAAAACCCAATTACAATTATTTTTATTTTTATTTTTGAGAAGAGAGAAGGAAAAAAAGAAGATGTCGTATCAATTACATGAACGACATCATGAGGCGGAGCAATATCCCCAGGCCGCTTACTCCCCCCAAGCGAACGGAAATACGCAATCGCATGACTACCCGCAACAACCGCAGCAGCTTCACCACGGCGGATATAACTACGACCCGGACCAATCCAAGGGAGTGGGATATGTTCCACCGCCGCCGCCGGTACATCACCAGCATCACGGTCCGCAGAAATGGGAGCATGGACTGTGCGGGTGCTTTGACGAATGCGGGATTTGTAAGTACACCAACCCAACCGGGCCGGCGAGAGGGAGAGGAGGGGGAAACCCTCGACTCGGGATATAGATGGAAAAAAAGTCCACATTGGCTAATTTCACCCTTAAGGTTGCACCGGGTGGTGGTGTCCTTGCATCCTCTTTGGAAGGACTAGGCATCGCCTGCACAATCCTACGATGGACGGGTATTCTTGTTGTAACGGAGGAGTAAATTACCCCACATTGTCTTCTATTATCTCGATTCATAATTTCGTTCTTTTCCTAACCCGGGCTCGTTTTTAGTGCATGGGATACGCCGCCCTCTGCACGTGTCTGCCTCCGTCCAACTTCATTCTCGGTCTCATGCAGCGCCGTGAGATTAAGCGAAAATATAATTTAGAGGGTAGTGGCTGCGGGGACTGCTGCAGGACATACTGCTGTGGGTGCTGTGCCCTCATCCAGGAAGAGAACGAAGTAATGTCAAGGACCAAAAAGACGCAAGCTATGGGGGGCGGTTACCAGGCCCCTGGAGGTATGCACTATGGCAATTAATGCCCTAGTGCGTATTTAATGTTTTTGTGTTTGGATTCCTGGTTTATGTTGTGGGGAAACTTCGTTACCAACACCCCAGCCCTTACTCTTTTTATAGGCTTATTCTCTTTTTAATTTCAATCCTAAGCTTGTGATGATGATGCATTAGTGACCGCGGCGCCTTGAATTTCTATTTCCAGACAGTGGTTCTCACGCCTCGCACGTTCAGTACTACCCTCTCCCCCAATCCTCCATCACTTACTAAAGCGTGATGAATGAAGGTCGCCGTGGCCATCTATCACCCCCTGTGTAAAAAGTAGTCCTTTATCCTGGAATGTGGGCAGAGCGGAAAGGGGACAGAAGGCAGTACCGAGATTTCAAGAATGTTCTAGCCCCCAAAAAAAACCCTCAGGGGGGAATTCGGGACGTCCTAGCGCCATTCCCAATTATTTCGGTTTTTACGATATATATATATTAGGTTCTACAGTGACCTTCCCCCGCAATGACACATGGCACATAGCTTACCGGAACCGTATATCGGCGACTCTTAGCTGACTTGCAATCACTGACCCTGGAGATCACCGGTCAATGTGCAATATATCCTGGGCTATCCCTGACCTCCTACCCAATACAGAGATTAGATATGGGGATCGGGAATCAAAGCCCTGGTTACCGCAGACCCCATGCAAGAATGTAAAACTATCCCCAGGGGTGACCCCTCTCCCTTCAGGGCCCCTGACTGCTTGTCTCGTGGTGCCTACTCTCATAGTGCCTATAATGGTGTATACCAAGTGACCCTAGCAAACACCCCGGGTTCTCAGTATCATTGCCGAGGGAGGGTTGATATGTTGCCACCATCCACTGCATTTGCCTTCGCTGCGAAATCCGATTTACCAGCTGTACGGTACTCGAGTACTAGGTTCCTCCCATGTGGTCGGTAAGTACCGTTCGGGGCGCATCTTATTTTCTAGTGTTTGCCATGAGCTGAGAAGCTCGAGTCACGCGAGTCGACTTATTCCCCGAGCCGAGCCAAGCTCGAGTTTTTGCCATATTTTTTTTCATTTTTCAACCTTTCATCTCAAATCTGGCAAAGGGTAAGACGGGAGGAAACAAGAGGAGGCGGGAGGAGATGGGAGGACGCTGGAGAAGGCGGGGGGGGGGATGAATATTACAATATAAATTGCAGCTGATACCCGGAAGTAGGGAAAAGTAACTTTAATATCGGGACAGGTTTTCCTGAAGCCAGTCCTGCCTTAGTCTTGGAGGGCTAGCTGGGTTTAGGGGAGGTTGAGGATTAGGAAATTAAGCTAGATGTAGAAGAATCGCAAGTCTAGGAGGTGGATAGACTCTTCCATGAACATGTAACACATATTTGATTTTGATTTTTCTGTGTTTAACACTTTGAACATTATAATATTATCCACCCTGGTCTACCATATCACTCTCCCCGGGCCTTCCACCTTCAAGCAAGGGATATTCTGTTTCCACTGACAAATTCAGGCTCGAGCCAACTCAAGCTTTTTTTTTTTTCGGCTGTAGTAGCAGGCTCGAGCTCTGGGGTAAATCTCGAGCGGCATGATTCCGTTCGCCCATCAGCCGAGCCAGCTCGAGCCCATGGTCTAGCTCGGCTCGAGTCCGCTCGTGGTACACACTATTATGTTCTTAAAAATGGTTTCTTTCTTTCACCAAGGCAAATGCGGTAACAGATACGATATGGCCAGCATTAGGGATAGCGTATTTTCTTTTCAAAGCACTTCTCTAAAAGTAATTGAGTGTTCTGGAAGTAGTGACTAAATCTTTAATAATTCTATCAGCTTAAGAAGCGGGCAGCCGGTTCATAGTCTGTCACTCGTCCACGCCCTGTCGAAAATGCAGAAAGTCCCTGCATCTGTGAACAGAGGCCAACCTCCGCCAGCCAGGGAAGACCCAGCTCGTAGAGAGAGTCGGAAATGGAGGATGTAAGGGGTGAAAACAGGTCCAACTAATAGACCAGAGTGTTTGGACAACCGTTAATTAGGTACCGAAGGCCCCAGGAGTGGCTTTACCGGAGATGAGAACGAGAGAGAAAAAATAGGTGAGATAAAAATTGTAGTAAGACAAGGTGGATTGATTTTGTTTATTAGAAGAAAACAAGAATGATGTGTGCAAGTCAAGAGAAAAGAGATTTTAAAAGAAACAAGAGTCCCACTGTCAATGGCAACCACGGCAGCAATAACTCATGGCATCCAGCACAGAGGGTAAAAGCTTTGGTGTGCTATCCTTGCCACAAGCTTCACGAGTGATATTCTATGACCACCCGCCCTACCCTCTTGTGTACAAGCCTATTCCCTAGCATTGCTTCCTTTCTCTGCTCCTTCCCTTAGCTCCACTTTCCTCTTTCTATCAATAACAAAAATGATCTGGGCATCAGCCCAATATTCTTCGCTTAGGTCTCTGCCCTAGTGATACTTCCCAACTAAAAATAGTGAATCGAGAATACAGCTATAAAGGAAGAGTGTAGGTTCTAGGAGCGCAGTAAATCAGCTTTTTATAATTACCCACCACGTTATGTAGATTCTTTTTTCATACCTCGAAAATAAGAAACTACACTATCGTATAATGCTCCCGTCCATAGCCACCAATCAAGATATTACCCAATCCATCGTCAGGAGGAAAAGTGAGAGCACGAGCAGAGAATTTAAATAGCTAAGCGCAGTAGAGAATGACACAAAACCATATGTATAATAGCGGCTTCTAGTAAGAGTTTTTTTCGTTAATGTCTCCTACACCGAAAAAAAAAAAAGAATAAGGCAAATCACATCTTTGAGTGCCTCAGAGCGTGGTGGAAATTCCGTGAAGACTCCGCCATTCCTGAGAGAATAACTGGGACACTCTCGCAAAGGGTGGCCCCCCTTCACTGGGAGGTTCAAGCTATTAGTAGAAACAAAATCAACAACTAGTTCCGGTACGCATTTGTCTGTTGCCGCGAATTCGAGTGATATTAGGTGATTAGTCTTAACTTCTGCTATGAAAACTTGTCCTTTCTCAGATTTAGTACCCCTGGGGCTCCCGGCAGGCTCTATAGGGGCTTTCAAAAGACCAGGTTAGGCTTAAATATCAACACAAACTTGTCTTGTATTGAAATTCGGAGGGCAGAATGGCTCGGGGAGGTCGAATGGTGTGACAAGCCGACGTATAACAAACAAGATTGAGGCCGAGGAATTATGGAAGCTATGAGAAATTGAGGCTATTGGTCTTTCCTGGTACCCGTGTGGATCTATAATAGCCTCCTGATATTATATTTTAACTACCGGGTTTAGGTAGGTCTGACTTCAGTAAGGACTGCGGTAAAACATTGGCTTCCACCAACATACTTGGTAAAGATATGGGGGCTAAAAGTGATAAAAATGAGAGAGCGGATCGACCTGTTAATCAGAATTACGGGAAGATCTCCCGTAGCACTCGTAACGTCGAAGGAATATTATTTTTAGAACTCCTATTGCATGCCACCTTAATCCAGGCAAAAGGGCCAAATTCTGGTTGTAGAATACGCAATAGAGGTCTTTTCTAAAAACGGTTCGACTACAGGATTGAATTTGCTAACCCATATCTATAATATATCTGCCATGCAAAAAGGCCTCATATACAAGAATGAAACCCTAAGGGGGGGGTTTTGACTGACCGTACCCAACAGCTTCAGTGAACAGCCCGGGCCCGAATAGTCTTAACCCTAGCTCATTGCTTCCAGAGTGGTAGGATATCTGTGGAGAGATTATCATTATCGGAAACAAGCCTTCGGGCACCTAAATATCGTATCCTAAAGTAAAGTATTCTTAGGATTTCTACAAGGTTGTTTGAGAGAGTGAAAGTCTTTACCTCCGGCGATCTCCTAGGAACCGGAGTCCTGGGCCCTCCTAGGAGGATCAACGCGAGCTGATGCAGCCGGTATTAGTGCTGCTGAAGGAGATGTGATTGTGGCATCGCAAGCTCTAAACTAACTGTAGGAGGGAGATCCTCTTAACAGGTTTTGATACCCCGGATACCTAGGAAGGGTAGGTCCTAACCTCCAACTCAGATCTTGTGACAGAATGCCGTAAAAGCCAAGTTTTTACGGTATGTTGCTACCAGTAATTGAATAGGTTAGAAACCGCAACTAGCCTCATGTAGTCTCGCCATGACTTGCCGCTCTTCTTCCCAAAGCCTCTAAGACAAGAGACCTTACGGGCCGCCTGCCAAGATTACCGGACGCCCGGCCCCCTAGGTTCCTGAGCTTCACTTCTTGACGGGTGGGCGGTGGGGGTAGTCCCTCCCTTACGGAGGTACAGCGCCTAAGTTTTGTATGTTCCACAAGCGAGGTTGGCCGGCCTTACCCCCTGTGGAACATACAAAACTTAGGAGCTGTACCTCCGTAGACCATCTTGGAGCACCTACCGGTATTAGCCAAGGAGCAGGTCCAACAAACCCAAAGGCTATGACTAAAGAGAAAGAGGGAAATTTGTTTCTTTGAGTCCTAAAACGTTTTGTGATACCATCCTGCAAACCTTCGTTCTACAAGTACCAACACCCATAAACAAACTCAGAGGTAACCACCCTGTCTTTATGCAGATCGGCCAATTCCTCTCCTAAGCTACTGGCACTTGCTCTATTATATAGTGGGGTATCCCAAGTAATACCGGTAGGTAAGAAGTGCCCGAACATAGGGATTAGAAGAATATACGAGTATGCTATTGTAGGTATCCGTGCGCATCCTGGCGCCCATACTGCTTCATTGTCGGTATGAGCACCCTGAGTGGACCGGGCAATATTAATCTCATAAAGCTATTGGCAGAGTTGGGCGATTTCCCTAGTTGTCCAAGGCGTGCGTTTGTACAAGTACCATAGGTAGGCTGTCGTGATCTTGACCAATCGGGAGGAAATATCTCTATTCCATGGCCGCTACTTACAACTTCTGCCCGCAGTTGCTGTCGCATAATAGCGCCAATTATCATAATATGTGTCAGATTTGTAAAATCCTGGCTGAAGAATACCAGTATTATGATACCATATTAAAATTATGGTTTTTCGCCAAGCATGTTGCCTGCTCATGGAGTGCGTCATACCTTAAATTGGTAGCGGAGACCGTAGATCTTACCTAAAATGACCCGACAAGCCAAACCTCATCCAATAAAATGATCAAGCTGCCCTATGGACCTCAACAGCAGCTATGCCTTTTCTAGGGAATTCTTGCCGGGAACGAGCATAGGGTTAGGGCCACTTCCTATGTCTCACATAGAACTGGCGAAAAACTATGACTCGAGACCAATAGGTACCGTCAACATTCCCGCGTGGCGCTATCTAACATCATCCTTATTAGAGACGAGTTTTTCGAGTTGAAAGACTTTAGTGCGTGGAAGGCCATTTTGCGTACGAAACTGGCAGGCCGGCTGGCTCTCGAGAAACGCTCTTCCAACCGCCGGGCTGAATACCTCTATTGGAACTTCTTTTCTGTCAAGCGCAAGGCCTAGGCGAGAGAGGTATGAATTCATTAAAAAGAAGAGATGTTATAATGGTATAAGTTACTAAGAACCAAAAGAACTAACAGTATAAACCTTATGCATACTCCGGCGAAATCCACTTAGGAGCACCCCTCTTCTCTCTCCATCTTTTACCATATACATGCAATACGGAAATCGCTGGAATTGCTACAAAGGCCGTGAGGAGGCCTTGCGTAGCAAATGTCCACGTGAATCCAACACTGTCGCACCATGGGGCTATGAAGAAGGGATTCGCAAATGCCGACAAATTGAGCAGAACGACATAGAAGCTTATTACCGACATCGCATGAAGCGGATAGCAATCTACTATGTAGGCGCAGATCGCGGTGTTGCCCATTTGGATTCCCGCGGCGACTATATTTTCGTTAGTAACGCTCAGCGCAATTCGACGATGGCGTGGTTACCCAGGAAGAGGGCTACTTGACCGACCATCCAATGGTAGCCCTTATCCACACTGATACCCCATACTATCAACCCGACTTTATATGGTCAGCAAGCGACAATCCTAGAACCTGTTAAGCTTACCGGAAGTTATAACACCAGCCGGGTATATAAGCCACAATCTCATTTCCGCCTCTCTTACATTATCATTCTTCTCTGCAAGTTTAATAATGATCCAATCACCCAACGTTCCCGAGCAACAAATCTCAGAGAAGAGTGTTCCCAAGATCATACCGCCGTACAGGAGGCCTTGTATCTGGGGCTTGTAGTTTGGGTATGCTACCGGGAGGAAGGTTATCACAGACATAACCCACCAGTACCTTTTATCTATTAGGTTTCGTTCAACTTTTCAGAGATGAGACTGACCATGCAAAACTGTAGATTACTACGGCAACTGCTACGTTCGGGAATGTCCACATCTTGATAAACCGTATCAAGGTATCCCACGGCTTTGGATGCTCGATTCCCGGAACCTTCCATATATTCAAAAATGGCAACTGCTTGGTTCTGGCAATATCATTTGAAGCAGATACAGTTGCAGTCTTCTCGCTATCGGTGTGGAACCCAGAGGATGTTGGTAGCCGGGAAAGCATAAGCTTTCTTGGATAGAGGGTTTCCGGAAAGAACAAGATCTCTGCAACTAACAAGACAGCAAACAAGATAGCCGTAAGCCAGGCTACCCAGTATTGATTCACTAGAGTGATGAATCCGCCGACTGCGGGAGTTAGCTTGTGGGCAGTTTAAGGGATCGGCTTAAGCATACTCAAAGGACCGACCAGTAGCCCCATGTCTATCGCCAGAACCCACAAGCCGAACTTTTGTCCACGCTCGTGCTCAAAGAAGAGATCATTCACAACGGCCATTCCGACAGTTGAAGCTGGCGCAACCCCAAGACCTTGGAAAAATCTAGCAGCCATGTAGCCACTATAATTCTTTGCAACAGCGGAGCCAATAGTAGCCACCAGGGCTATTGCAGTGCCGATAATTAAGATGAGGCGACGTCCATAGATATCCGATAAGGATGACCAGATAAGTGGGCCCACGGAGAGGCCTAAAGCTGGGATAGCGACTGTCCAGTTTACTTGGGAATATGAGATTGAGTATTGCGCTTGCAAGAGACCGAAGGATGGCACAGTCGTGGTGGTGATGTATGTGAACAAAAAGTACCTGCAAAGTCAGACATGCATGGCGACACCACAACTATAAAAGAAGGACAAAACCTACATCCACATAACGGTACCCAAAGCGATCCATTTTTGCCATCTTGGAAAGTTCAAAGGGTCCAAGGGATCGGCTGTGGGTTTTGGATGAAGCTCAATGCCGCGTTTGGCGGGAGTGTACTCCTGCACGAAACCAGCCTCGTGTTGGCCATCGTAAGCGGGAATCTTCTGCTCGATATAAGGCTTGTTCTGCTCTGGTTCCTCCTTCGACATATCTGTTTCGCTGTGGGGTATCTCGCTGGATCGGCCGGCTGGTTGTCGCCGTATTTATCAAGCGGATACAGGAGTTTAGAGTCCCCAGAAATCTTGATACTCCGTCGTGGTGGGCCTGTCCTTTGATATCTTCTATCCGCACACAAGAATGATACCACGAATTATAAAAAAGGGAGCGAGCGCCGGAATCGCATGTGGAGTGGCCTTGGGCCGCAGGAGAGTGGGAAATAAGTCCTCCACAAGCAAGCAAGATGGCAAATTCCAAGAGGCAAAGAACTGCCGCAAGAGAAGCAAACGCGATGGTTGAAGCGTGTACTAAAGAGAGTTGGTCATGATTCGTGGGAGAGATAACACCTAGGCGCCAGTACCGGTAGGATTACTTTTCCCGGAGCGCGCGATCTGAGTGGGGCGCCCTGGAATGTTTGACACGGCTTCGACATGATAAGTATGATCCCAGGGTCTTTTGAGATATCATAAAGGAAGAGCCAGTGGAGGATTACCGCTACTCTATTCCACTAATAGTTACCCCGGCTGTAGGGCTGCTGCCGTAGGCATATTGTGATCCGCTGCTGTGGATTCGTGTGCTCGTACTGTACCGTACCGTACTGTATATGCAAATTATTGTAGAACGTTCGAGCAATAAGTTAATCGTTAATGCCACCTTAATTGAACTACAAGTAAATTATGATACCGTAAAGCCTCGTGAAATCCACTATCAGATTAGCGGGAATCAACCTGCCAGCCCAGGATAGGTTTAGTTTGGAAGATAACAAAACCGCGAATACTCGTTAACGAGATCCATAAAGTCCCGAGGGCTGGCCATATGATGTTCCAGGGAAAGCTTCTCTCTGTGGATCCGGAGATTACCGGGATTGCGGCGATAGGCCTGTATTTGTACTCGAGTACCGGTACTGGTACTGCATTGTGCAGTAGGGTTTGGAGGTTTTGTCGATCGCTTGGAAGCGGTAGCACTCGAGTGTCTTATCCGACTGGATGCTCTCTGTGTGATATGAATCGCAATATCGGTAGGGGGTGGGGCATGGGCATCTCGCTTGCTGAATTCTGCGCAAGAACAAATGTGCTCGAGTACGGTACTCGGCTCTGAAGGTTAGTGACGAGACGAACTGGTCCGAGTGGCTAGGGAGATGCCTATCACCCAGACCCTGGTCGTCTCGTCACTTACTTACCTTCATACCCGAGTATCCTCCCAAACCTGCAAACAGGCTCGGTTGGGGCTTGTATTGGTTATCTGAGTGGGGGTCGAGCTACTTTCAAACACAGGCAGCATGAAATCCTGACTCATCCACACCAACAAATCTGCACTATCCTCTCCGAGCTCACCCCCTCTCCCTTCCCGTCTTCCCTTTCCCTGCTCTTCCCCAATTCCCCATCCCCTTCAATTCCCCAGGCGGCTCCCTTCCGTTACAAGCCTTGGCGTGCCTTTGGCCTTCATAACTTTTACGTAAAATCCCCTGATAAGCAAACCTACGGGCATTGGCGCGGGTTAAAAATAATAATAATAATAAATACCGATTCGAACACTCCCGTTTGGGTTGGCTGGTTCTAGCATACACCGAATATGGTACGGGATCTTCGATGGTTGGATCCGGTAGGCAACATACCCCTGCGAGGGTCGAGACCTCACGTTGCTGGTATCTGGCGGGGAAGCTGCAGTATGGGTAACTTGGGCCTTGCTTGGTGGACCACTGTTAGGTAACTCCGAGATGGGGAGAGTGGAACTTCACGAGTAGAATGGAGGGGTTAGATTGAATTAGGTAAATGGAGGAGAGGGAAAGGGAAAGGATATGGATGGAAGAAGAAGAAATGAACGGCACTGTGCCTAAGTGTTGTCGCGATGAGCGGAAAGAGGGAGAGATTCCGGAATATTTCTAGGTGTCTACTTCGTCGATCTTAATGTTGATCTCGAAGCCCCTTCCCTCTTCCTTCTCTTGAGTTTTAGTTTTTTGGGGTGCTCTCCGTCCGTTTCAAGAGCTGCAGGCCATTGGCTACAGTACTAGTAAATTTACATATCTGCTCTACATTGCTCCACGCTGGCCTGCGGTCTGCCCTGTTTGTCGGCTACTAGGAGACAGCACAGTATTGCGTGCTTCCGTACAGCACAGTGCCGATAAAGCGATAGGCGTTTATCTACGAGCACCCTTCTATCTACCTCTCCAATTGCCCAAAGGGCAATTATCCTCTCAGACAGAGAGCATACAAACATACTTATAACCACATCATAGAACGGCGAACCACCGGCCATTATCTATAGCACCCGAACTGGCACATCACCCTTGAGCTTCACTCCCTCACCTTCATCCACTACTACCGCAAGGATGTCATCATGGCTCCCATTCCTCCGCAAGAAAAACAATATACCATTAGGAACAGATGAGCGCACTTCCCTATTACCAAAGCCCACAGACCACGACAATGGATCAGGAAGTGTAGTCTCAGAATTCGCCCTTCTGCTCAAAAGCAGCATACCCGTAATCCTCGCCTACACATTACAAAATTCCCTGCAAACCGTCTCCGTGCTGATAGTTGGCCGCCTCTCCCCCGAGCACCTCGCCACGGCTGCATTCTCTTATATGTTTGCCATGTCCACAGCTTGGCTGATTGCTTTAGGGGGAACAACAGCGCTGGACACACTCTGCTCCTCATCCTTCACTGGCAGTAAAAACCCTCACGAGCTCGGCATCTTATTACAACGTGCTTTCGTGGTGTTAGGGATATTCTATATTCCAGTTGCAATCCTATGGTACTTCTCCGAAGGAGTCTTTCTACGACTTGGCCAGGATCCCAGCCTCTCCGCCGAGTCCGCCACTTTCCTACGGTATTTGATACCCGGTGGTCTTGGCTACATATATTTCGAAGCCGGGAAGAAGTTCCTTCAGGCTCAGGGCATTATGCGTGCGGGAACCTATGTCTTGCTAATAACGAGTCCGTTGAATGCGTTGCTCAATTGGCTGTTTGTCTACGTCCTTGGTATGGGACTTATCGGTGCACCGATTGCGACGGGCATTGCGTATTGGGTGGGATTTTTGGGGATTATGGGGTATGCTCGATTTTCTCGTGGCTGGAAGGCTTGGGGCGGATGGGACAGAGCGTGCTTGAGAAATATGGGCGTGTTTGCGAGGTTGGCGGGGTTGGGGGTTGTTATGGTTGGGACTGAATGGGTATTTGTCACTCTTCCACCCCGGAAGAGGTGAATACTGATGATGATTATAGTGGGCTTTCGAAATTGTAGCCCTGGCGGCCGGGAGGTTAGGTACCGTGTCCCTCGCCTCTCAATCAGTAATTATGACAACGGACCAAGTTCTCAATACAATTCCCTTCGGAATCGGCGTCGCTGCGTCTGCCCGCGTGGGGAATCTGCTCGGAGCACGAGATGCAAAAGGTGCCGCGAGAGCAGCTAATACTGCTGCCGTCCTGAGCATTATTCTCGGAGCGGCAGTAATGACGGTAATGCTCATTGTGAAAGACTACTATGCAAAGATCTTCAGCGACGACGCCGACGTTATCAAACTTACCGCACAAGTCATGCCGCTCGTTGCGCTATTTCAGATTGCAGATGGGCTAAATGGTCTCCCTCTCCAGTTTCTCTTCTCTGTCTGATCGCAAGGCTAATAATTTACAGGCAGCTGCGGAGGGGCACTAAGAGGCATGGGCCGCCAACATATTGGTGCAGCAGTAAACCTTGTCAGTTACTACCTCGGTGCCCTGCCGTTAGGTATCTGGCTCGCCTTCCACGGCTGGGGACTTGAAGGCCTTTGGGTCGGGCAGTGTATAGCACTGTATCTTGTTGGGGCGATGGAATGGGCTCTTGTGGGGTTTAGCAATTGGGATAGACAGGTTGTGAAGGCGTTTGAAAGGATGGAAAGTGAAGAGCGGATTGAACAGGGGGGGCTCTGATGGCTGCCATTTTGACTAGCAGTAGAGGGGATAAATGTTTTCTTTCTTTTCTTTTCCACCATAGTTACTGAATGTACTGTACAGCACGGTACCGGTATGCTGGATAGATGTATGATAGAAGAAATGATCAAACGAACAAGTTTACCTATTAACTTGGTGTATAACACTGGTCTTGGGATTATTAATACTCGAAAGATAGAGTAAATACAGTAATAAAATGTCAACCGAAACGCAGAGTTATTATGCTCACACCATCCCAGCTGGAACACAGCACATAGTCCGGTCCCAACGGACAAATTCTGACCAATCACCCACGGATCAAATATTATCCGCCCCTCTGTCCACCCTCCTTTGCATCCGTCGATCCAATCCAACCCAATCCCATTTATCGAGCATTATTTCCCCCTTATCTCGCGTCCCTAAAGCAGCCAATCCCTGCCCTAGTAAACGACATTCTAATCCTTCTTTCTTTTCTTTTCAATCTCGACTCTCTCATGTCTATCGCCATTTCAAGCCGGTTAGCGAAGGAAAAGTTCATAGCATAGGCTACTCAAGGGTAACATAAGGCTTACTCTACTACCGAATTTCCATTAGCTAAGAGAGATAAGGTAATGAGAACAATTTCATAAACGTAACATGAAATCAATTCTTACGAAGAAAAGTGGGGTTACGTAACAGTAGGAAAATCGCAATTATGACACTCCCGCCGTTGTAAGAGGATACAAGTAGAAGTCCATAAGAGGAAATTCAGACGTATGAGGTCGGGTAGTTATCGTCCACCTTACTCGTACTAGTTCACTCGCTCACTCACTTGACTCAAGCTAGATGATGCGGGGGGGGGGGGAGAGGGAGGAGGGAGGGATCATCGGTTGGAGAACGTTAGTAAGCGCGTTTAGTCTGATGGCGCTGTACTCGTAGGTTGTCTATCGCATTGACGAATTGACTACCGGTTACTCTACTCGTGCTGGCTTAGCTGGGAAAATTATTAGATGCTACAGGAGGATGACATCCCGATCCCCCCCATACTTCCGAGGACTGCGCTGCATCATAGATGTGCTGGACGCTGACGGTAAATTTAGGTAACTAGCTATCATGGCTAGCAAAGCACGGAGCTGCAATGCCATGCCACCCCGAAATATCCGGCGTTCTAGGCAGCACAACATACAGTACTTTACCAACACTTCCATCTTAACCTTTGCACCAGTACGAGTACTTCTAATAATGTGCACACTGTAGCACCGGCGGCCGGTGAGGTTTATCTATTACGTACAAGAAATCAACCCCTTCCCACCTAATGGTGATGGTAACGGCATTCATCCTAGGTACCAGACCTACTGTACGTGGGTCATGGCCTTTTCCATCGCTTTTTATGCCCTGTGCTTTGAAACTTGTAGTTGAGTCTGGGGACTACAAATATCTAGGTATGTAACGTGAATTGAGTCGATTAAGTTCAGAAGAGAGAGTGAGAGTGAGAGGTCAATTGAAAAGAAAAGAAAAAAAAGAGCAAAGAGATACATCAAATATGTTTACAAAGACTTTACTTTTAACCGCTTTGGTGGGGTTGGGTGGAGATGCAGTTTGGGGACACGAGCATTCCGGGAGTTTGCAGGAACACTTGAGTGCTCAAGGCCCGCATAGAGAGAGGTTGTGGTATAATGTCCTGCCGGGGGATGGAGGGACGCAGGTACTCTTCCATTGCCCTCCTCCCACGACTCAATTGCGAAAGTGATGAAGCTGATGGTGAAGGAACGTTACAGGCAGACAGCGTCTTCAGTGGGATCTCAACTTTCGGAAGAATACCCTACTTTCCGTGTCTAGCTTCCGATGAGGAGAAATTCGATATAGCCTTCTTAGGTGCTTCCTCTCTTCAATCGGTAGTGATAATGGCAGCGACTAACGATCTCAGGCGCTCCCTTCGACACCGGAACCTCCTACCGCCCCGGCGCACGTTTCGGCCCATCCGGAATCCGTCAAGGTTCCCGCCGTCTAAATCTCTAGTACTTTTTCCCCTCCCCCTTCTTCCAACTGACAAAATCTGCACTCCCAGGCTCACACAAACTCTCCTTCAGCGGCGGCTACAACACCCTCCTCTCCGTGAACCCCTTCAACTCCTGGGCACGAGTCCTGGACTGCGGCGATATCCCCGTAACGTCCTACGATAACGCATACGCCATTAAGCAGATTGAGCAGGGACACTACAGTCTCCTGTCCAGGACGCCAGCGTACGAAGCGGACGAGGGGAGAAAGGGCCCGGCGAAAGATGGGAAAGTATTGCCTAGGATTATCACACTCGGGGGTGATCACACGATTGTGTTGCCAATCCTCAGGAGCGTGAAGAAGGCTTACGGGCCGGTTTCTGTTATTCATTTTGATAGTCATTTGGATGTGGGTCTCTCCTGTTAGCCTAAGGTGGTGGTGAAGGGGGAGAAAGTGAAAACTGATGATGGAGAGTGAATAGACTTGGGTGCCAAAAGTATTCGGGGGTGCGCCAACTGAACAGGCTTCCGTTAATCATGGGACTTACTTCGTATGTTCCTTTCCCCGCCCTCTTCCATCTTCTACATACTGATGGTATCAAAAGTGGCACGCATACAAGGAAGGTCTCCTAAAAAATAACACAAACATCCGTACTTCCCCCCCCCCCCAATTCGATCCTTATCAGTGCAGAACTAATGCCCGCCAGACGCCGGAATAAGAACTACGCTATCCGGCCCCAGCGACTACGAAAACGATGCCGTTGTCGGCTTCGACCTCATCGAGGCGCATGAGATTGACGAGATTGGCGTCGGTGGAATAGTCAAGAAGATCCGAGAGAGAGTTGGCGACGGACTAGTTTACCTCTCTATCGATAGTACCTCTCTCCCCCCCCTCCTCCTCCTCTTTCTTCTCCGCCGCGTGCGAGAGCGATTGCTAATAGGTGGGGGTAAATAGTCGACTCCTTGGATCCAGCATTCGCACCGGCAACCGGGACACCCGAGACTGGGGGGTGGAGCACGCGCGAACTAAGGGCTATTATTCGCGGCTTGGATGGGCTGCAACTAGTTGGTGCGGATATTGTGGAGGTTGCGCCGGCTTATGATACAAATGCTGAGTTGACAACTATGGCTGCTGCGGTGAGTCTTCTTTCTTTCTTCGGGCTGCTGGTGGTGGGGACTGTAGGCGCTGACTACTATTAGGATATACTATTCGAAGTCATGAGTATCATGGTCAAGACGCCTTTGAAGAGCGTTGATGTCTAAAGGGCAGGCAGATATTTATGATGGAAGAATAAATGACAATGGCATCACGGAAGCTCACTCGTGTCAAAACCTTCTGTATAATCATTTCTTACAAACAATATTTCTCTCAATTCCCAATATGTGATGGCGTGACAAAACGAAGCAAAGTTACCCATAAGCCGCAACCGCCATCCCCCTCCCCACTCCTCCATTTACCCTCTTGACTGCTCTCTTTACCCCCCTCTCGAAATCCCACACCTATGCACCTCCGTCCTCGCCGCCCACAACCCCCCACTTAACTCACTCACCCCTAGCCCCGCTCCCAGCGTGACACGCCGCGCTGATCGAAGCGCTGTATCCACCCAAGCACCCCACCTAGCCCTCTTCTTCCTGAAGAGGTACGGGACCGCGAGAACGCGTACGCGGAGACTTCTGCTGGGAGGGAGATGCTAGCGAGGATGTTTTGTAGTAATAAGAAGCAGATGCCCCACGGGGCTAACCCGCCCGCAGCGATAACCATGCAAACGAGGAACAGTGGGGGTTTATTGAGCAGTAAAATGGGGTTTTGTCTGCCCCGTCCGGAACATGTTTGTGATGGACATACGGTATCCGAGGAAATGGTGTCGTGGTTTGCCACTAACTTAGGAGGCCCCAGGGGATGGTAATGCCGATGAACACGAAAACGATGAGAAGGTCGTAAGTCATCCAAGTCAGACGCGAGACAGTACCCTAAGTGTGGCGGGTATCATCGTCATGTGCCCGTGCGCGTGGGGGCGAAAGTGTTGGCAGGCAAGCCGCAAGCCTAGTACCCAAAGTCACATTTCGAAAAGGTGGACACCCCCTCCGTCGTTTCGTCCTAGTTTTCCAGGAACGACTCTATCGCGTTGTCTGACGTTAAGGGAAGCGGGTCCATCCGCGATTATTTAGCTATGAATTGGAAAAGCGTTTCCCAGGTTATTATTGCGAGGAGCATGACTCCCGCGGTAGCGACAAGAATTGGTCTTTAACCCCGATTTTGCAAACCGGTTCCTCAGCCGCTGAGAGGCGCTTTGCAAGACAACGGTCTACCTTGTACCCCCGCCAGCCCGTCTCCAATCGTTCCCAGATAACCGCCGTAGATTACATCTCCCGTCCTCATCGTAAGGCCATGGAGTGCGCTCGTGCACTACATCCAGGTAGCTCCGTGCTCGAATTGCCACTGCTTCATTACTCCTAGTTCCAACATCCGTAGATTCCACCGGGAGAGGAGCCCAGGATCAGCATACCCGTGCGCTGCGTGCAGCTTGTCCACTTCATTCGCATGGACTATTTGCGCAATCCAAGTTATCGTCGTCAATACGCTCACTGACAAAACCGCCAGCGATGCACGACATACAGTGTCGGCGCCATCGACATACCCGCAACCACCGGAATATACATTCCAAACAGAGGCAACGTCCGCTTGCTCTCACTCGGCAATAGAAGGACCCCGAAGCATCGTGAATACCAACTAAGTCCCAAAGAACAAATTCCCCGCACGCTAGCCAGTGAGAATCCGCGCTCGGGAGTAGGCCCTCTGTGTATCAAGGCGGCACGTAACAGTCTATTTTCGTGGCCGTCTTCAGACTCGGAGTCTCGGTATCCACGCCCAGAGGAGTCTTGGGCTTTGTCTTCATCAGAGAAGTATCCGGCTTCTTCGCCCGAAGGCGTAGGTGGGTCGTATGCGGGTAGCGGATCGGTGTGTGTGTTAATGATTCCGGTGAAGGAGACCGTGGAAGGGGAGAGGTTGCCGGTGATGATCCGGTAAGAGGGACTAATAGGGTGGCCGTTGTGTATGATAGGTGGGATTGGTTGGTGGAAGGGTAAAGCCCCTTTTTAGTGGTGCGGCTCTGCTGGCTGCAGTGGTGGGAAGGGAGATAAATGCACTTGGCGGTGAATTAATTACCGTAGGGAAGTCGATTATATCCAGAGAATAGACGATGGATTGTAAAAATAATAATAAAAGCATAGCTCAATACACCAAACCGCACAGTACAAGTACCACACTCAAGCAAGTCAGCTTAAAGTTACATGACGGATCACAGAAATCGCCAATCATAATACCATACAGTAGCGCTTTCCTACAAGTAGAACCCTCTGCCAAGAAAAATCTCCAAGAGCCTCCAAACCTAAAGTAGGGCGAATATCATAAAGGAAGCCCAAGACAACGCTCCCTTCTCCACCGCCGTATCGTACAGGCAATCAATTCTCCACTCTTTTCCCTCGGGCGGGTATTGTAGGAAAGAGATAAGCTCAATCCCGGCGCCGAACTTTCCACACTGGCCTCCAAACATAACCCGCCAAGCCTAGTATTCGGATGATACTGTCCATTACCGGTACCGCATTGTAAATAGCAGATACTCGTAGCAGGCAAGAAGAATTCGATATCAGGGACCGTGGATTTGTACGGGCGTCCAGATACGCACGGTTTTTTTTTATAAAAAGCCGGTTTTAGATAGCCAACCTACAGATATTGGCGGATAGTCTGAGAAAAGACTTAGAGACAAGGCTTTGGCAGGATAGAAGGAGGATTGTCTGCTACAAAAGAAGAACCAAGTCAGACGAGATTCTTATCCGCGATACTGGGAGTTATCATACTTGTGTATTTAAACCCTAAATTAGGGCTTCTTTCCCCCTCTGTACGCCATCTGGAACCCCCCCCCCCCCCAGGTTTGCAGCTCCATTAGGGTCTAAAGCCTTTCCCCAGTGGCCCGCACTGTATTATATTGTATCGTATCGTATTGTGCACCACGTATGATATTAAATAGGTAGTACACTTA
>Ga0307507_10004998_pt1 | contig 22464 bp, 12 predicted proteins | sample 7_EM_MG_FD_207223 | JGI IMG/M metagenome (GOLD analysis project Ga0307507, IMG submission 207223) | Populus trichocarpa ectomycorrhiza microbial communities from riparian zone in the Pacific Northwest, United States - 7_EM | ecosystem: Host-associated > Plants > Roots > Unclassified | place... | reverse complement strand
TTTCATAATGATTATCAAGCCACAGTACTTATATCATAAGTCTGCCATCATATTCTATGAAGTGTGGCTTGAAAATTCTAAAATAACTATGCTTGAGTTGGGAATTGAACATTAATACAACTTTTTCAAAATGTGGCTCAATGCCAAGGCGTCCCCCGTTTCAAATTCCCTGGTCCACACTATAGACGTCTTGAACCATATAACGCTCTACTACTACTACTGGGATTATTATACCATCAGGATGGGGTGTATGTGCGATACCAACTTGTATACTGCTTTCTCATTGGTAGAGAGACCCTAGGTCTGGCGGGAGACGTTGAACAGGCACACACATATAGGCCTCGGTAATCGTGCCAGGATTAAGGGTACCGGTAGATCGGGCGAGGGAGGTACGATTCGCTTGCAGGCCTCATCGTCCACTCATAGAGCAATAGGCTATGGGGGAGGGTTTTTTTTCCCGTGGGTTGGTAGTCGTGTAAGGCGCCCCGTCTTGGATGTTTGTTATCGGATAACGGCAAGGTCGCTTGAGACAACACCAGCACCCCCTTCGGAAGATCCTGGCCGGTGAATGAAGACATATAGCGCCAAGAAACCAACCGAAGTGGCTTCTCTGGTTCTGGTCACTAGAGATACAACGCTTTACTCAGTCGATGAGGGCTCTATACAAACTCCCAGAATGTAGTCAGAACATTATAGCAGTACTCTACTGTTTAGTTGGCGTAGGGCCTGCATCGTGTCGATATACTGAATCAGACGTCATTCCAATACGCTCTAGCATGTCGAGCAGCATTTCCGACACTGTAGCACATTTTTTACGATTATTTTAGTTTTTTTTTTCGGTATTGGATTAACATAGCTATTGGATTGTATTTTTTGTACGATACCGTATTGGAAGAAGTGCCTTTTGGCAATGCGTACAGTACGGCACTTCGAACTCCGTCTTCTTTCGCGCTGGGCAGGGGAGTTTTTCAGGATGTGTGGTCTCCTATCCATCTAGCTACATAGCTAACTGTGCGCATATATTGGAATAGTGCCGGGTCATATGTCGACATGATTCTCCCCCTTGCAGTTCTTACTGCTTTGGCACGGGGAGGGGGGTATCATAGTTTGAAAATGCCGAGTGATATTATATGACGCATTTTGGACAAAGTATTATCTTGGATAAAAACCTGCTAGGAGGGAATGTAGATGAGGCTTAGGAGGTATGACTTGAAGAGAGGGTGTTGCTTGCTTTGCTTGGGAGGTATCTGGTAATACAATAGTTATCACAATTCGGTCTCATTGAGCGGTTTCGGTTTGGGTATTGTTACGGATTGTCTTTGGCAAAGCGAATGAGATGTTAGGTTTAACGGATGAATGAATGGTTAGTAGGGTACAAAGGAGAAGAGGAGGAGAAGTAGGGAAATAGGAGGTTTTTTTTGTTAAATCCGTCAATTGTTTTAGGGTATAATTTCTGTAAACAATCATTAGGTTATGACATAAATGTTGGAAATTGCTTAGTATAGCTGCTCACCATTATCGGAAACGGACACGAATCACCACTAGCATCTAGCGTCAACTATCAGTCAATAACACTATGAAATCTGCCCATGTGAGGTCACACCATCTCGTCTTCTAAACCGCTATCTCCTCCTGTGTCTCACCCTCACAGAGCCTGAGATGATTATCATCCAAGATGTCGCACTATCAATCAACCTCAGACAATCTTGAACCCCTTCTGTTGCACTATTATGAGCCATAAAACTGCGAGAAGTTTTTTCACCCACATCAGAAGTTTTTTCACCTACACCATCACACACCACTCTGTTGATCTGAGTCAACAACTATCTCTTGTACGTTTGTTTGCAGGAAGAGCATGGAAGGCAGTGGGAGGGATTTGTTGTTAAAAGGAGGATGACCTTCTACTCATGTTTTCATAGTATCTATCGCTCTCTGTCTCTGTCTGTTTTTTGTCTTGCTTTCCTCCGATCACTGTCATCAGTGTTTTCTGTCTCTGGTTCTTTATCACTTTCTTTTATCTTAGTTATATACAATCAATCACTCACAATCCGCATCCGTACTCTGTATCCGCTGCGCATGACCTCTTGTTGCAAAGAATAAAAACCCAAGTAGAAGGTGAAGAAGAAAGCGCGACGCTATATAGAGAAGTAAACACGGAGAAATTATCGGAGTGTAGGAATAAGGGTGAGCAATATAGCGCATTGTGAGTTTTAAGTTTAAGTAAGTGCGGAGATTAATGAAAGGATTAATAAGAGCACTTTTAGATTAATATTGTGACGGGTGTTTCACGGTGGAAGGAGAGAGCGGAGGGCGGTGGGCTGGAGCAAGCGAGTTGTTTGTATTGCTTATGGAAAAGATAAGACGGAGATTAAAGAGTGAAGAAAGAAATGGAAGAAGTAGAAAAGCAGAAGTAGAAGAGGGTGGGATCTGGAAATAGGCGTAAGCATAGTTGGGTGACGTTAGTCATGGGGCATCACTCGTGACTGCGGACAACGAGAATACAAGAGAGCAAGCACGATTTCCAGTAGTTTTTCTTTTAAAGGTGGTGTGTGTACTCTACCTACCTACCTACTTATTGTACCCTGCCTGTCCTCGCAGCTGCGTGTTCTGGTTTTCTCTATTGTTGTGTGGTCTTTCTGTTGACTGGCTGGGGGTTTTGTCGAGCTTGGGAGTGGGGTTGTTCGCGGAGATGTTCGTTCGGTTTATGAGTGAGCATTACTGTGCGTGCGAGCGAGTAATCGTGCTATTGAATGTGGATGAGCGTGTCCAGTCACTAATTGGGGAAAGATTTCTGGAGGTGTTAGGGACTTGCTTTGTCAAGCTGGTGTAAAGGATGTTTTTTCCTTTTTTTTCCTTTTCGTGCTCGGTTGGTAGGCAACGTGATAGTCTGTAGACCCGAAAGCAAGAAAAGTTCATCTGTCAAGCTAGTTAAAAGAATGGTTTTTTTTTTCCGTTTCGTGCTCGACTGGTAGGTAGTGTGGTGGTCTGTGGATCCAAAGGGAAGAAAAGCTCATTAAAGTTAGTTAAAAGAATGTTTTTTTTCTTTTCTTTTTCGTGCTCGATTAGCATGGTGGTATGATAATCCGTAACCTATGCCTGAAAGAAAAAAAGCTGAAAAAGACTGCAGGTGTGGTGCGGTCGCGGCGTTGCCCTGGATGGCCAAAAGCCAGAGTGTATTTTTTCGGGACAGGGAAACGTCGGGAGAGTGATGGTTGATGAACTTTTTTGCGGGCAAAGAAATATGAGAATCTTAGGAAAACCCCCAAACCTTTAAAGACTAGATACCCGCCGCCAAGAAAAAAGCTTTTTGCTTTTCCGGGCTGTGTATTCGCTCAAGAACCAGCCTTGTGCGACGGTACAGAGCGAACGAGGCGACCCTTGACCAACTTGCCAGTGCACCGCGCTATAGTGGGAACAACCAATTGGACTGATGGTTTGATTTGGCGGCAATCGGGTGCCGATTGGCTCAAGCTCGGCTCACTTTTTTTTTTGCCGCAGGCATGGTGTTGTGCCTAGATGTATATCTGTGTTTGTGTATGGCCTTATCTGCTATTTTTTAGGGGCGTTTTTTTTCGTGATTTGTCTTATTCCCGGTTGGTGGGTGAGAAAGGAGGGAAAGACACAAAGCTGCTTCGGTGATCTAATTGGGTTATTCTGTGTTACAGCACCGTTGTGTGTAACTGTTTTTTGGAAGGACCGCTGCATGCCCTCCAGATCCAAGGAAAGAGCCAGGTCTTGGCGGCATGTAATAGCAGGCCTTTCTGAAAAAGCTTCGATATTGCGAGTACATAACTAGCTGTCCTGCCCCACTTTCTTTAGTTCTGATGTTCGAGGACGAGTTTATCGTTGGTTTCCTAAATTCTACGAAATTTTAAAGTCCCTACCATACTCAAGGAGCGCTTCCTGAGGGGTGCAACGATCCACGCTCTAAAGTTATTTTGTCTATTGTCTGCAGATTTGCCCCATCACCGTCCCAAGCTGTCACATCTTCTACGAGGGGATTTGCTGTCCGGACCATGCTACCCCAGTTTGGTAAACGGGATAACTCAGAAAACCAAGAGCACAACAGCAATGGCATGTCTCTTGGAGAGATATTGGCGATTGTTATCGCCGCCCTCACTTTACTTGTGGCAATGATACCTCTCTTTCGATGCTCCCGATTTCACCGTTATGTGCGCTCCTCGATTTCACCCTTTGTTAAAGTATACCTCCCCCTTCTCGTCCTACCTAAACCCATTCACATATACATTCTTAACCTTGTAATCTTGCATAGAAAATTTTCCGTATTACTCTCCCGGACCCTGTGCCGATAGCTGTTACCATCACGGAGGACTCAAGTGCCACATCAGCCCCTGAGATTCCTATACCTCGTCCTCTCTTTATTTGCAATCACCATCTTAATGCACACCTTGTTGGCACCTGTTCTACTACCTTCCCGTACAGCCAAAATGGCATGGCCGGGGAAGATGGAAGGGCACTGCAAGTAAAGGAATCACTGGCGCCCAGAAGACCGGAGCGGACAGTCACTTATCCGTTTCCATAGAGGTTGGCGTTGTGTCTGCTCATTCAACTTAAAGCAGTTCGATATTCTGTAAGTAGAAGCTTATACAACGCCTTCACCTTTGTATCTGTTACTACACGTACCTGGTGTCTGTGCTTCCCTTATTGCTAACACTTCCTAGGAACCAGCCTGAGTAAACCTTTCCTGTATGACTGTGGAAAAAAGGACACGGCACTACCGCATTGGCCGTTTCTTATATTATGAAGTTACGAAATAAGCATGGGGGTACCATGTAAAATACTTGCACAAACTCATTTATCTCTACTCAATTACCTATCGATGCTTGTATGGATCTGGGATTTCTTGATTTCCCTTCTGAGCTTGTACCTTTTAGGAGGAGAGTGGTGGATTTAGGTATGATATGTGCATATACTCAGTTCATATTTATTAGAATTACTACGATGTTATAGCACGATGTATTTTTCGATATTGAAATTGCAAATCCTACCGTACTGTGCTGTAGGTGGGAATACTACTAGACAATTGATTCGTTTTGGGTGGGGGGTAACGTACAACTGGTGACGGGGTTGATAAGGTATAAACCAAAGATTGGAAACATCTTGATTGTTTAATTATTCTGAGGCATAGACAGTAACTATATTTTCCTACCCCTTCAATGCCCGCCGGTAGCTACGACTCCCGAGTTCTGGTGTTTTCTTCCTGGCGCAAGTATCCGATACCTGGGTATTCCTATTTCCCCCTTTAAAGCCAGAACCATAGCTTTCTTTGATATAACTAACAGCTCCATAGCCCTTAAAGGCAATACAAAACAAGACTCTGCAAGCACTGGGAATCTAGCTTGTTTTGCCTTGGCTGGCTGCAGGTATGCTAGTGCGCCGGTTCCGCCGTCGTATCTTTCCAATTTTGTGTTCTACTCTACTGCGGCAACTTAGAGAAGAGAGAGAAATAGGAATTGATTGCGCGGCTTGCCCTGTACTCAAATGTGCAAATAACTTCAGAGCAGGAGGGGAGATTACGATGGAGCTGGGGATATTTTTCAGGTGGAGTTGAGAGTGTGTTGGATAGATCCAGATTTAGGTCCACGGAGTACCATGGATGTGAGTCTAGTGGAGGTGTTTAAGCATGATATGTGTGGCAAGCTTGCTCTACGGGAAAACATGGCACAATGTGTTGTGAAAAAGCATAGGGTACTACCTCCTACAGATAGGCTAAAAGCAACCCAAATAAAATCGTTAACACAGACCCTCATATGGTCCTGTCCCATAGCCCGCCGCACCCCCGAAAAGGACTAGTCTGACTCACAAGCGGGAATCGGGAGTGTGGCGCTAAGACCTTTTAAACTCCCACCAGCAGGGTTGCTGCGGGCCCGTCGAAGGCGTCAACGACGGGGAACCAAAGAAAATCTCTTGGTTTTGATCTTGTATGCGAGCATGATGAGGGAACTCTGTGGTCGGAACGGGCGGACATTCATTGTCAAGGAGGTTTACAGTAATTAACCTACCTAAAAATACCCCGGATTTCTGTTAAAATTTGAGAACAGGTACGACGCTAACCTGAGTGCACTGAACATTCTATTGTCCTTGAAAGAATTCGTGCCATTTGGATTATCTGATGAGGCTGCTGCCCATGCGCACAACTGATAAACGTATGTAACTTACCGGTTAGCCCAACTGCTAACTTCCGTGTCTTAGAATCCCTAACCCTTCCCCCCGGTTCTTGGCGATGGGTAAAAAAAGAAAACAGGGGGTAGGAAATGCAACCACTCTGCAGGCGCCATCCTTTTGATCTAATTACCGGTAGACTATGACGAACCAAGAGTAAGGGTGTAGTAGACCAGATGACGGGTCAACGAACGAGGGGGGGACAACGAACGCCAAGCACCAGACCACTGTATGAGGAAAGTTTCCTTTGAGGTCATTGGGCACGGTACGGTTCGCTTGCGGGTCACTTTGGCTGCTCATATAACAATATATTAGGGCTCGAGTATTATGGTAAAGAGTTCACCTGACTTTTCTTCCGTTGTCAAGAGAAAAGAGCCAATATCGGTTTTCACACAGTTACAGTCGGTACTGCGAATCTCCCAGTGCCTGAACGGACCCCACGCTCATCAAATATTCGCCGGTAAAAACTGACCTAAATCGCCTCGTTCTCGATCCGCCTCGTAAGCTACCTTATTTTCCGGTAGGGTGTTTCCTAGTATTGGGAAATTTCTTGGTTGGGGGGGTTCTCTTTTGGAGTTACTACCGGTACTCGAGCTAAGGGCGCCAGAAACCCGAATAGTTAGACAGAGTGCTGTTGGAAATTGCCTCTGGTAAGGTTTAGTTCTTTTTTTCCGTCTGGGGGATCTGGGCGACTACTGACTGCTGTGTTTCCCCCCCCCTTCCCGGAGTAGAGAATTTTCCACTGCATTCGGGTACAAGTAATTAGCACAGCGCACGGCGGGTCAAGTAAAGTGTCGGGTGAGGCAACCGTCGCCTTCGGTGTCCTTAGCTTTGGCCGCGGAAAACTGAAAGGGGTCCTAGGAAATCAAGAAGGCAAACATAATGTGATAATTGCCCCACTGTGACGCTTACCGATACTTTAGACATCGGGCGCGAAGAAAACTAAAACTTTAAAAGAATAATGGCAGGGGGGGGGCAACCGCTCTTGTGACTATTTTACCTGTTTGGGGATCTTGGAAGGGGAAGGAAACGGTCGTTTGTATGGGCCCACGGAACGGAACTGTCGTATCCAAACTCTACCTTTGGAAACGGTTGTTTCAGAATTTTGGAAAGGAAGGGAAACGGTTCCGTCCGTTGAGAGCACTCGGGAGAGCGAACAGGGGGGCAGCATCTAAGCTACTTGGGTTAGAATACTCGTACTCCGTTGCAGCCTTCTTAGTCAACGATACTGTGGTATTGCTCAACCGCAAGCTACTAGTAAGTCACTTTGGTGTGTGCGAAGACTATTTTTTCATATATTTTTTTTTTCATAAACTTTTTCTATTTTGTGCGAAACGTTATGTCGACCCCTACCACAGTGCATCGTATTTCTAAGTGTTCGGCATGGCGTAAACTTTACAAATACCACAAAATAAATATTGCTGAACCGACCCTGAATTTTTTTATTATGAAAATGCAGAGAACTGTTGAACCGAGGGAGAGGCAATAGTGTAGCTGGTGGGGGCGGAGGGGCATCGTTACCATCTTGGATGGCCTCCATCTCCATCTGCACCGGCAGGGCGAACATTTTCTCGGCATTTTATTTATCCAACTTCTATTGGAGAATTGAATCAAATACTTCTGCAGCACTTGGGTTATGTCGGGGGTGCGTGGATGTAGGTGGTGCCACGATGAGGTCTTGCCCAGATGAGGTGTCGTTTGGGGTGTTGCAGCGTTGTACTTGTACTGTACTGCACTAGATCTGGCTGGATGGCGATGCCACAGCACTAGCCTGCTAGCCATGCGTTGCGTTTGAGGAGCCGTGCTGTCGGCTAAGGATGAAGTGTGTAATCTCGGGACTGGTTATTTTTCTTTTCGGTAACAAGGTTGTTGACGGGGATGGATTTTCTTTGGTTGGAACCAATACTTGAGTACTGTAGATTAGCCGATGTCCTGTTCGGGGCTCGCGCGGGGTCACTGTCTGACTACGGGTTGCGCGATGGATGTAAACCTCCTGCTCTCTCAGAGGACTTGCATTGCGCTGTGTTTGTTTGAGAGTATTATGCATAGCAAACTGTACGGCGGGGGCCTTTGCTCTGCTGTGAGTGGACAAATTTATCGTTAATGTCATAAATTCTACAAATTCCAAAAATCCCCATGATACTCAAGGGGGCCTTCTAGACACGTGCAATGGATCAGCGTTCCATCCGTTTATTATCTGCGGATTCCCAGATTTGCGCTGCTGGTCTACTGAGCCGTCTTGTCCTCACAAGATAATTTCTATCCAGGGCATGTTATCCCAGTTTGATAAACGTGATAACTCGGAAGACCGGGAGCACGACAGCAATAACATGTCTTCTGGAGAGATATTGGCAATTGTTATAGCTGCACTTACTTTACTTGTCGCAATGGGACCCCTTTTCCGATGCTCCCGATTTCGCCACTGGGTGTCCTCTTCCATTTCACCATTTTTCAAAGTATACCGACTCCCTGCCCTCTCCAAACTTATCCATATATACATCCTTAACTTTACAATCTTTAACAGAAAGTTCTCGGTTTTGCTCTTTCAGACCCTGTTTCGAAGACTGTTACTACCGCAGAGAACTCAAGTGCCACCCCAGCTCCTGGGATTCTTATACCTCTCCCGGTCTTCATTTACAATGACTATTCCAACGCCCACCTGGCTGGCACACGATCTAATACCTTCATATACAGCCAAAGTGGGGTCACTGGGGAAAATGGTGGAGTACTGCAGGTGGAGGAATGACTGGTGCCGAGACGACCCGAGCGGGCAGTTACTTATCCATTCCCATAAGGATTGACGTTCTATCTGGTCATAGAACATGGAGCAGTTCGATATTCTGTAAGTAGAAACTTATAGAACACCTCCGCCTTTGCATCTGTTACTATACCCACCTGATACTTCTGCTTCCCATAACCTTGCTAATGTTTTCTATGAAATAGTTGGAGTAGTCCTTTGCTGTATGACCGTTTGTATAAGAAATAGTAAGGAACTAGTTAGTTGATTTTCTATGCTAAGTTACAGCGTTACGACATGAGCTTGAGGATATAATGTAAAATACTTGCATAAGTTCATTTGTCTCTATTCTTTAACCCTCTATTGATGCTGATATGTACCTGGGATTTCTTTGATTTCCGTTCTGAGCTTATCCGATTTGGGAGGAGAGCGGCAGATTTGGGTATAATGTATACCTAGTTCCCTTCATTTTCATTTCATTACAAAATTATAACACAATAGATTTTTTGGCATTAAAATTGTAAATCATGCTATACTCTGTTGTAGGAATAATGCGGGAGTGTTGATTCATTTTGAGTGGGGGGAAATGCATAACTAGTCACCGGGTTGACAAAGCGCTTAAGAAGGATGGAGAGAATATTGATTGTTGAGTTGTCTGAAAGTGTGGAAGAGAGTTGAATTTTCCTGCCCCATCAATACCAGCCGAAGGCTAAGGCTCCCAAACTCTAGTGTTATCGGGTATCTACATCAGGTATTCTTATTCCCCCATAGAGACTTAGAATAATCGATATAACCCTAGCATCCCTAAAGCCTTGAAGGTCGATACATATTAGGGCTCTACAAGCGCCCCCAGTCTGATTGGCTGCTGTGATTAGCTGTGTCGGGATATACCGGTACACCGGTTCCCCCGTCACATCTTTCAAGTTTTGTGCTTCCCCTTGCTCAAGCGGCTTACAGGATATTTTTTGAGATTTGAGAATAGGTACTAACCTGAGCTACTGAAAATTTCATTTTACTTTAGAGGGAGAATCGTGCACTCTAGATCATCTAATAGAGTTGCTCTATGTCCGCAACCTAACATTACGTGTTCTTAGTTGCAGGCGGAGAACACACTGGATTGAAAAGCAAGTAGAAAATAAGTATAGAAGGTGGCTTTATATGTAAGGCATCTGAATGAGCAAAAATACTATAGTAAGCGAATGCCTATGAGAGCAAGCGCTGGCGCTTGAGGTGTCGAGTGAGGGCTTGCTCGTGCTATTGTACTGTTTCCATGTGCGAGTGATTGCCCATGACGCCGTGAAAGCCGGAGACCTTCGAGCGCTAGGTATTGGTGGCGGTCTGGCTGTGCAACACCAAAACTTTGGCTCCCAATGCCGCTTGCCGGTAGTACTACTTAAAGGTGTAATTTTTTTGGTGTGCTAGGTGTTCACGATAGGAGAATGTAGCGTGTGATTCCGATACCTCGTATCCCATGTTCTGAGTTTCTAGTTTGCGAGAACCCATTGAATTGACTAGTATCAATTTCACGTGATATATAAGAGTTATTGTGCTAAAACCTTTGGAAATCATGCTTGGGCTCTTGTTTTCACAGTAGTCCCGAGTGACACCTAGTGACACTTTGTTTCACCCACCTATGTGTAAGTGTTACGAATTGTTTCTCAGAAAGCGGTAGTATTATTAAGAGAAAGAAGAGAAGAAAAGGAAAGAAAGCGTGAAGGTACATAAAAAGGTAAATACCGGGAAATCATCAACCTGTAGAAATGCATACGCAGCACCTAGTAGGTATTCTACGCACGTCTACAGTAACAGTAAGCCAATATCTCTCTTTCTTCTCATTTTCTCCTCCTTTTTCTCCTTAACCCTTTTCTCTCTTCTAATCGGTAATACAAAATACCCGCTCGCTTAGGTCTCCGCTCTCCTAGTCGTGATACTACCCAGCAATAACACATTGCTGGTGTGCCATATGAATAGCAAGAGATTTTCTATACTCAAGATTATCAGCAGTTGATCTGCGAAAAGCTTGTGTTGTACTGTGGAGATGTGGCTGGGGACCTTGGTTGTTGTTAATGAGTGCTTAAGTTAGCTAGTGTATAGTATCATACGGTAAGAACTGGAATAATTGAACCTGGCTTTTGGACGTTGGAGTTGCCTTTGCTGGTAAGGTCAGCTATTTGTTTGTTTTTTTTGTCTTAAGTCCGGGGCTGAGGGGGCCAGTTTTCGTAGTGCTCTCGAGCCCCTATCCAAGAGAGGGAATTTCAGACGCCCTAACATGAGGTTCAATTATTCCAGTTCTTACGATAGTGGTAAACAATATTACACCCTCTGGAATTCTGTCCTGTCTTGCCTCTCCCTGTAACCGTATGTACGAACCCATTTCAGATACTAATAGTGGACTTGAAGATTTCCCGCTTATCAAGCCCTGGAATCTGTTTGTGGACTACACAAAGGTGTGGTGCCAATGCTAGATTACATGAAATCCTATTCCATAATGCTATTTATTCTTTATATCGGATTAGTTATTGTATTTTTCGAATTGTACTTGCGGCAATTTGAGTATTCTTTGTGACGGGAATTGGAAAAAGTGGCGTTCGGCTATGCGTACTTCTGAGTTCAGGTCTTTCGGGCTGGGGGGGAGTTTGTTAGGATTTATGGTCCCCTATATGGCTAACTGTGCTTATTGGATTAGAGCGTGATGGCGCGGCAAATTTCTGGGCTATATATCAGATTGTTTCCCCCCTTCCGGGCTCTTACTCTCCTGGGGGTAGTTTCGAATCCGACGAGTGATATTTTATGATTCCCCTTAGATAAAAATTTACCGGTAGAATACCCTAATGAGGTTTAGGAGGAATGGCTCGAAGCAAGGGGTATATTGCTTAGGAGGTATTATAGTAATACTCTGGCTATCACACTTCGGTCTCGTGGAGTAGTTTTAGTTTTTCATTTTAAACTGCGACGGCGAGAACTAGAGCGACAGTAATAGGACTCCGATCAGCACAAAACACACGATACACGGCGCATGACTTTGGGATGAGTGAAGAAGTTGGATTTTTCTCTCTCAACTAACTACCTAAAAAACGGTACAGACAGAAGTAGACCTAAATTATAAACGAAGTCATCCGTCTATCCTTCCATCGATCGCCACACATATCTATTCTCTTCCAGGTATGTCTTTCATGTTTTTTTGCGTGCTTCTATTCTAACAAAAGGAAAGATAGGTATCAAAAAGACTCCCATGGATCATAGCCTTCATGCATCCGACTCTTTCATTTCCCTCCCGGCCCTTCCGTTTTCTTTCCTGCTGATGTACAGTATCAATCCCAAGCTTAAGCGCATTCCCGGGGCTTATCCGAGCAATAAGCAATAACCTAAGGGTTCCGAGCAGCATCTAACCAATATCTCCAACATTGGCTGGCGGAAGGTTTTGTCGGGGTTGAAGGTGGGGTTTGTAAGGGTTTAATCAGTGGTCATGTTCGCTGGGAGGTTCGTTCGGCTCACAAGTGGGTATTTGTGCTATGGGTACTAGTAAATATGGTATTGAAGGTGAGTGAGTGCATTCTGTTACCAATTGAGGAAAGGTTCCCGGAGGTGTTGTGGAACTTGCCTTGTCAAGCTGGTTTAAGGAATGTTTTTTTCTTCTTTTCGTGCTCGATTGGCATGGCGGTATCATAATCTGTGGGCTTGAGAGAAAAAAACGGCTGAAAAAGACGTAGGTGTGGTGTGGTCGTGCGGTGTTGTCCTGAATAGCTAAAAGCTAGAGGATTATCTGAGAGAGAGAAACATCTCGGCGAGTGTTGGTTGATGAACTTTCCTGGAGGGAAAGAAATAGACTTGACAATCCTGAGAAACCCCTAATCCCTTAATTACCGGGTATCGCGCCGCCAAGGGGGCCCTTTTTTACTTTTCCAGGCTGTGTATGTGTTCAAGAGTCAACCTTGTGTGACGGTAGAGAGGGAACAGGGCGCCCCTTGGCGCCTTGTGCAATGCACCTCGCGATGTGGGCTCAGGATAGAGACAGCCAATTGGACTGCTGATTTGGTTTAGTGGTAACCGGGTCTCGGTTAGCTCTAGGCCCGATTCCCGCTCACTTTTTTTGCCGCAGGAACGGTGTTGTGTCGGAAGATATGCATAGTAGAGGAAGCGAAAGAGTAGCATAGCGAGTGACTAACGGTGTAGGTTGGTCAGAATGAGAGTAATGAGCAGTTAGTTGGTATCAGGTGAAACTGCAATTCTCATTATAGAGATATTATTGATAGACAGGTGGGGTGTCTTGAAAAAACTAAGGATCAAGTGACAGTTAGGTTGGATCACTAGAAACTCTTCCAAATAAGGTCTAGATAAGGAGCATGGTGGAAAATTAGGGACTAACTTAGAGAGATAGACAAAACCTCTTGAAAATGAATACGGGCTTATTATATACCCTAACTACTCGCTCATAATCTGCATTACCTCATTGTGTGTAATCTGCCACAGAGTAGAAAGCGCTTCCTGAACAATTCTAATATCACTACTGTTCAACCTCCTTCCTCCTTAAGGCTACAGTATCCGCTGGAAAGAATTTACCGGGGTCTGGGACCAGTATATGTAGGGGACTCTACTGGTAGTAAGGGTCATGGCTGGGGGGAGGGCCAAGGGGACTGGGAGGAACAATAGGGGTGTTTTCCCACTAGATGGACCACGTATGACATCAACCACGCCTTTGAGCGGTAGTGTTATTAGATCTTAGGCTAGTATAAGGTGAAAATTCGTGACACTAGGTATACTTTCTAGGAGAGTAGGGGTTAGAGATTTTTTTAGTTTCCATCTGGTCTGGACTTGCGCGGAATCCAAGAAAAGGAAGTTTATTCCTATGTATCTCGCTAAGATCCTGGGGAATTGTCTGTAATTTGGTAGAGCAAATTTTGGGACAACAGGGTGCGAGTATAATACTTTTTCTGTGATCTCCCTAAAGGGGGAATTGCTGGGAAGGTCCGAAAGGACACCGCTCCTGGTATCTTGTTGAACGTTAGATGTGACGTTCGTTGGCAATCCGAATCGTGGTGTATCTTCCGCTAGTCCTCAGGCCTGGTATCGCTAGACTCTGAACGGGTGATGGGGCCAGGCCTTGCTCTCGTACAATCCCTTGAGATGTTAGGCCGGGTCTCACATTAAAGAGATATCTTGATTAGCACCGGGTTCGAAGGAGCGTTTTTCGGATACCAAGTTGGAAGAAGATCTGCCAGATCTGTACAGTTACTGGGAAAAAGTGTCAGCGAAATTAAATTTCGCTTTTCCGGGGATTGAGGTCCTATTAGGAGGGGTATTGCACAATTTATGGTTCATATAGGAAGGGAGCCCGTATAATGGCAAAGAGAAACCCTCTTTCGTCAAGAGTTTTGTGTAGTAACTGCGGTGAGATTATTATTCTCCTAGGATCCAGATGAACCGGATGCAGCTGGGCTTTTTTTCTTTTCCTTCTAAGCTCAGGATGCACAGAGTGCATGGAGATGTGAAAAATCTTCAGCACAAACAAATATTTACATCTGGTACATGGCCATGCATCTGGATGCGGGAAGATGTGTATTGCAAGTCCAAGTTCGTAATCTGAATTTATTATACCTGAGAATATTTATTGCTTGCACGTTGCGGATGACATGTGCAGCTATCCTTCGAACCCAGACTACCATTACCTCCATTTTGCTTAAGGCCTTAGCCAAGAGCTCTGAGTATGAGCTGACTTAGATTTGGGTTGAGAGCGGGAATAGTGCCGTGCTTGAAAAGGAATGATGGGATTGCTCGGGCATTGTAGAGTACAGTTATTCGTGGAAGCTCGAACAATTGGACTAAGTGCTACTTGCAGGCAAACCACCATGGCGCAACGCCTTCATTGATAAATTTGCACGCAGGTATTGTGCTCGTGGCGAGATTAAGTCCCGAGCCAACGAGCACAACACTCGACCGTAGTAATATGGTGCTACAACGACTCGGGTCAGTGCCACACCCAAAATGAAAGGCCCTATTACCAGATCCAGCGCCTCCAGAGGGAGGGAGGGACACAGATATACAGACCCTAGTATTGATAGTCATTATAGTAACGGTTATCATGATGGCTGAACCTTGCCGGGGGTTATGGTTGCGCCCTTTGACCCAGGACTTAATCTCGCCGCGAGTAAATAACTTTTCCATAACTTCTTGCCGGACTTTGTAGGGCGTGCGCCGGTTCAGGTTTAGCCGATCAAGGTTTGGTGACCAGTCAAGACTTGTAGAGGCATTCAACCAAGAGTTTGAAAGCGCTTATGCTAAGGGTTTTCAGTTGAAGGGGTTTTATGCGTATAGCGCTTTTTTCGCATAGAAATTTGGCGGATCCTTGGCACTCTGACCTGGGACTGAATCCTCTAATTGTGGTTGGGAAGGGGAGGGTGCTAGGGGAATATTATGATTCTAATGATTATCCATAAAAACTCAAAATACGCGGTTGCGTGTGCGGGGTTAACCAGGCGTTTGGGACAAGCACTGCCGAACAATAAAAAAAGCAGAGAGGCCAGCAAGGGTCATTGAGCCCCGTGCTGAGAACCAACTCTCACAGTGTAAGAGGACCGTATTCTAGAAGAGCAGCTTATTGACTGCCGGAATTGGATACGAGTACTCACGGATTCATACGCTATACAGAAAGAGCCGCACCCAAGACGTGTGTGCAAGGCTTGGCTGCATACCTAGTTGCTTGAGTTTTCTTTCGAGGCTGTTGTTCGCTAGATCGTCATGAGCGAGTTCACCTCACCTACCATTCGGTTAACCCCCGGCGTATGATCTAAGCGAGAAGACTGCGCGAGGCTATGCAACTGCTGTCGTGGTAGGGGATCCTCATCGCGGTATGTCAGGTTAGGGTATACTCACGGGATTGGGGCTGCCATCAGGCTGGGTGCCTAAGGGGATTGGTTTTTCCGGTGATGTGTGATGGTGGGTCAACTGGGTGGGGGCACCACAGGTTGTATCACATTTAGTTCGACGTTACGTTCCTTTCTCTGTACGGGTACATCGAACATCAACAGATCAATCACTTGCAGCGAACGCAGCCTTTGGTCTCTGATTAAGCTGGCCTCGCGGTAGCTTCATAGTGGTGCTCCTGCGACGGCAGCTTTCCCTACGCTAGACCCGACCTCTACCATGTCAATGTCAGAAATGGGGGCGTGGTCCTTGGGCTAGTTATCTTTTTTTTAATCCTAATAAACTTTCTAAAACTCGGGAAAATAGACCGAGGCCGCTCCGTCAACAGGGGTTGTCCGATCAATCAACGGGGATCTCCTGCTTCCCACACAGGTTGCGTTGGGTCGTGTTACGTTCGGTAGTTTAAAAGAATACTCTCCATGACAAATGAGAAACGTGAAAAAAAAAGCACGAAACTGTTTTACTAGTTCATCCCACAGGCTGCAGTACTCGTTGTCCAACCGTTTTTTTTTGGAAAGAAGCGCTGTTGCATGCCTCCCGGCTTTGTGGAAAAGGGCAAGTGACGGTATGCTATAGCAGGCCTTTCTAAAAAGGCTTCGACATTACGAGTACATAACTAGCCGTCCCGCCGCATCTTTTTTAGTCCCGATGTCGGCGAACGAGTTTATAGTTTGGTTTCCTGAATTCTACGAAATCCTAAGGTCCTTACAATACTCGAGAAGCGCTTCAGGAGGCACGCAACGATCCACGCTCTTAAGTTATTTGTCTATTATCTGCAGATTTGCCACATCACCGCCCCAAGCTGTCATGTCTGCCACAAGAGAATTTGCTATTCGGGCCATGTTACCCCAGTTTGATAAACAGGATAACTCAGAAAACCAAGAGCACAACAGCAATGGCATGTCTCTGGGAGAGATATTGGCGGTTGTTATCGCCGCCCTCACTTTAGTTGTCGCCATGATACCTCTCTTCCGATGCTCACGGTTTCGTCATTGTGTGTCCTCCACGATTTCACACTTTTTCAGAGTATGGATACCCCTCCTCGTCCTCCCTAGACCCGTTCACATATGCATTCTTAACCTTGCAATCTTGCATAGAAAACTCTCCGTATTACTCTTCCAGACCCTGTGTCAATAGTTGTTACCACTACGGAGGATTCAGGTGCCATTCCGGCTCCTGAGATTCCTACACATCGTTCCGTCTTTATTTACAATCACTATTCCAATGCACATTTTGTTGGTACATGTTCTAATACCCTCCTATACAGCCAAAATGGCACCGTCGGGGAAGATCGAAGCATACTGCAAGTAGGGGAATCACTGGTGCCTAGAATACCAGAGCGGGCAGTCACTTATCCTTTTTGACAGAGGTTAGCGTTATGTCTGCTCATTCAACTTAAAGTAGTTCGATAATTTGTAAGTAGAGGCTTATACAACGCCTCCACCTTTGTATCTGGTACTACCCGTACCTGATATCTCTGCTTCCCTTACTATTGCTAATGCTTCCTAGGCACCAGCCTGAGTAAACCCCCCCTTTATGACTGTTTGTGGAAAAAGAACCAGGCACTAGTGCATCGGCTGTTTTTTATGTCATGACGTTATAAAATAGGCATGGGGTATGATGTGAGCAAGTTGCACAAGTTCATTTATCTTACTTTTCAATTCCATATCGATGTTTGCACGGATCCGGGATTTCTCGATTTCTGTTTGGAGTTTGTACTTTTTGTGACGAGAGTGGTGAATTTTGGTATAACATGTGCATATATTTAGCTCATATTTATCAGAATTACTATAAAATTATAATACAATGGATTGTTCGATATTGTAATTTTAGGTCCTACCGTACTGCGCTGTCGGAATGCTAACAGACAACCGACCCGTTTTTAGGGCTTGCTAGTATTATAGTGTTAGCTATCATGAGATGCGCCCGAGCGCGGTTGCTCAGTTACGGAGGTGTCTCGGTCGCGATAGGCAGCGGGCCCCTTGCACCTTTTCAAATCTCCTATCTCTCCTCTTACACACAAGTCTTTTTCTTCTGGTAAACTAAATCAAACCAAACTAGTCTACGACAGCTCTTATTTGGTCTTACTTTTCCCTCTTGTTTTTAAACAAAGTAAGAGCAAATACGGTACCGAAAGTGCAACAGTGGGAGAGGGGATAATGATAGCGAGTGAGGTAGTTCTATTCTCTGCGTACTTGGCTTGCTGAACTTACTCGCTAAACTGAGGGAGATAACAGGTGTATATATGAAAATCAAAACGCTTCTTCACAACCTTCCGAGATTCACCACACGTTTCCACTCCCATCCACACTTGTCTCCTCTTCTCCTTGTCTATCCCTCAAAGAAACAAAAGGAAAGAAAACATTCTGCGTTGTCCCTTAAACAAAAGAAAACACACCACAAAAACTTCCTTTCATTCCCGTAGCCTTCATGCTTTCCATTCTCATATCCATGCATCAATGAAACATCTTTCAAAACCTCCATCCTTTCATGAAACAAAAGAAACCAGCATGCCGAACAGCATTTCCAACAGTTCTCACCTTGGGTAAAGCCGCCCCTAGTACCTTCGGTGCCCATTCTATGGTTGTGCAAACGCCCTGTTCTGCCCGGTGCTTATTAGGCTCTGCTCTCCGCCTATCGTTTCCAACATAGTTATGTTTAAATACCTGTAGTGCCCTGGGATATGTACTTTCTACGTCTTCGAGTACGACAAAGCCAGTTAATATTATTTGGTCTCGGTTTAATGTCGCCCGACCTTTATTTACCCTATTTGCCTCTCTTATGTCATTGATTGACCAATTGACCATCTATACAATCTGTTCTCATTTGTTTTCTCTTGTCTTTCATATTGCTTCCTTTGATATCATTTTCACTGCCGATATATGTCACTGCATCACTGCGTAAATATTGGGTCTCTCAGGTCCCCATGGATAGTATGAAGTTCTTAAGCATGTCTCGCTCTCTCAAGTCTCCTCTATACAGTTCGGGCATTCCATCTTTTTCAACATAGTAGTGCCAGCAATGTACGGGTGATTATGCGTGACGCGATTAGAGCCTGAGACTATCGAGTGCTTGGCACCATGCTGGCTGTCTCGTTGCGCAACACCAAAATATTTAGCTCCCATTTTTTGCTGGCATTGTCACATAAAGCTGTAGTTTGTTGGGCGGATTGGGCTTTTACCATCGAGGAATGTAATGTGTAGTTCGGATACTGTATATCTCATATTCGGAATTTTCGCTCTGGCGAGAGTGCCAATTAAGTTGACTGGTATCATTTTCACGGGAAATATAAGAGCTTTCTGGCTATAACGTATTGCTGGTGTGCTGTATGAATACCGAAAATTTTCCTGCACTAAACCGGTAGTTGAGCTACTGATGGCTTGTATTGTATGGTGATGTCGATAGGAACCTTGGCTGTTGCTGAATGGATATTTAAGTTAGCTAGCGTGTAGTATGGTATTCGATTAGGGTAATATCGGAGTCTATCTTTAGGACTGGGCGGGTGTTTGTAGTCTCCTAGATGTGTTTATTGGATTGGGGGGCCGTGGTATGCTGAAGCGCTGGGCAATGTACCAGCTAGTTCCGCCTTCCCTTTCCTCGGGGTTCTTCCTGCCCTGGCACGGGGTGCGAGGGGGTGGTGGTTTTGGAGCTTGGCGAGTGACCTGCCATGATACATTTTTTATAAAGTATTATCTAGGGTAAAAACCTACCTGCGGAATGCACTGATGAGGTCTAGGAGGAGTGGCTTCACGAGATGGGCTATTTTAGCACCCCTACCTTTGTATCTGTTACTACATGTGCCTGGTATCTCTGCTTGCTAATGCTTTCTGTGAAATAACTCGGGTAGACCTGTGCTATATGACAGTTTGTAGGAAAGGGGCAGGGAACTAGCGTGTTGATTACTTTTTATGTCACGATTTTACGACACAAGCTTGAAGGTACAATGCGGGATGCACAAGTTCATCTATCTCTGTTCCTTGATCTTCTATTGATGCTTGTATGGACTCGGGATTTCTTGATTTTTGTTCTGAGCATTTACAGTTTGGGAGGAGAGTGGCGAATCGGGGTATTAAGTGTATTTATCCTAGCTCATACTTATTACAATTGAAAAATTATATCAACAGGTTTTTCAACGTTAAACTCGTAAATCTTACCATACTGAATACCCTCGGATAATTTGGTTCATTTTAGGCGAGGGCAATGCCTAGCTGGCCATGGAATTTATAATGTGCTACCGAAAGAGTGGAAACCTCCAGGATGTTGAGTTGTCCGAAAGTATGGATAATGGCAAATGTTTCCTGCTCCTTTAGTGCATGCCAAGGGCTGCAACTCTCCAATTCTGGTATTCCCTTTCTGGTGAAGGTCTAGTCACTTATCTAGATATTCTTATTTCCTACATCTAAGCCTGGACCAATAGGTTTCGTTGATATAACCCTAACAACCCCAAAGCCGTCAAGGGCAATACAAAATATGGTTCTCAAGCGCCTTAGTCGGGCTTGCTGTTGCGGCTGGATGTGTTGGAATATAATAGTGTGTTGGCTCCATTGCATAATTCAAATTCACGTTATACCATACTAGAGTAACTTATAGCACTTATGTTAAAATTTGCGAACAGGAAATAACTTGAGCTGTTGGAAATTTAATTGTACTCTAAAAAGAGGCTCCTGGGCTCTGGACCATCTGATAAGGGAGCTGCACTTTGTTCGCAATCTAACGTTACGCTTTCTTCGCTGCTGGTAGCAGACTCGCGATGAGCGGCGCATGCGGTGACCCCGGAAAAGCGGATGGACTGGATATATTTTCTGTGCGATGAGGGGTTGGAGATCCTTTAAATTTCCGTCCGGTATAGGAACATGCAAAATCTAGGACAGTGAGGTGTATTTTTAACAAAATCAACCGATCACTCACCAACGGGCGGGCCACGGCACTCCCCGCCCACCCCACCATCCTGATAACCAAAAATAAAACCCTCTAATGAAAAAGGTGAAGAAATTATGGAGTGCTGGTTGAGCGGTAATGGTTCCTCTAGGAGGGTTGGTTGTGAGGGGTTGTCTAGAAGCGATGTGCTGCCACTCTAGCAGGTTAGCAAACAATATCTTGCGCAAACACACCCCCCTGTGGGGTTATCCGGAATCTGGTAGAGTGAAATCCGGGACAGCGGGATGCGACTGTAATACTGTCGGCGATCTGACTCGAAGGGGAATAGTCGGGGTTCGAAGGGGTAGCCTTCTCGGCGCCTTGTTGAACACCAGATGCGATCTGGGCCCCGAGCTCGCTATGGCTTGACAACACTCCGGGGAGCTGATGGAGCCGGACTTCGATCTTGCGCAATCCTTTCAGATGTCAGACCAAGATCCGAGACCCAAGCAATCTCTTGATTCGAGATATTTAGCCCCGGAGTCGGAAAAGGGTTTTTCAAGTGCCAAGATCCAGTAGATTTGGGCACGAAAAATGTGAAATGGAGCCACACATCGAAATCCTTCAACTCGAAAAACTTTGGATAAAGGCTGTTCAACTCTAGAAGCTGGATGCCTCGGTTCCGCTGAATCTTTTTTTCAAAGCCTTATTGTCACGGTGCGGGGTGCCTAGTTTTCAAGTATTTACTTGGTAAGGATCACTGGTGTTACGTGAAATTCAAATTGGGCTAGTATGGTGTTACCCGAATTCCAATTGTACCTGTACGATGCAGGTGGTTGGAACTTCTGCTCTTGCTCAAGAACTTTCCACAATACCTTACATTTCCATCGGCCAGGGCTTTCGCGAACTCTAATAGGAGTGTACGATACTAACTTACTACCCTCCGAATGGTGGAGGTACCAGGTTCGGGGGGAGATGCCGCAGACTTGGATAGATACACACCCGTAAAACCCCGGCAATCATACAAGGATTGGGGGCAGAGAGGATACCGGCACGGTTCACTGGTAGGCCACTTCGGCCGCTCATCGGGCAGCTTGAGATTCGGGTATTGTTAGCGCTTATACGGATAGAGGGTCCCCTTGACTTTTCAACCATATTGGAGATAGAGCCAGGATTAGTCATTCCTCTGGTCACACTCGGTATTGTACCCGAAATAGGCCGTACACTCATCGAATTCTCTCTGGTAACGATTGCCCTACTCGAGTAGGCTACCGTGTCTTTTCGAGGGGCCGGATTGGAGCAAAGGGCAACCGAACCAACAAGGGGTGAAAAGTCCCTCTAATCACCACACCTTAAAGGGAACAGCGAAAAGCAAAATGACAAGCCCCCCCTCCCCCCTACTCGTAGAGCGAATCCGAATTTTGCAAAAAGATACGGTATATCTCCTCGCTTCTGCTAGGCCCGGCAAGTTATCCTATTTTCTGGTTGGGAGATTTCCAGGTCCGGGATTTCCTAGCTTTGGGCGCCTTCCTTGTTGGGGATTTACAAGTACTAGTTCCAGAGCGGTTCTCTTTTAGGTTTATTGCTCGCTCGAGTGCGGTACTATCCCTTGGGCGGTCTAAGACAGTAAAATTCGCGACCGGCACGCTAAGTCCTGATCAGGAGGGTAGCTAGCTATTTCAGGTTTAGAATTTGGCTTTCAAAGCCAAAGTGACTCAGCATCTTAACAACCATTTTAATCCCCAACGAATCACAGTCCCCCAGAC
>Ga0307507_10004997_pt1 | contig 22464 bp, 3 predicted proteins | sample 7_EM_MG_FD_207223 | JGI IMG/M metagenome (GOLD analysis project Ga0307507, IMG submission 207223) | Populus trichocarpa ectomycorrhiza microbial communities from riparian zone in the Pacific Northwest, United States - 7_EM | ecosystem: Host-associated > Plants > Roots > Unclassified | place... | reverse complement strand
TACGGCCTACCCAAACAATAACTACCAAAGGTACTCTACACGTCTGTAATACAGCACCTAATACTATAGCAACTATTTTAGTATCTTATTTAACCTTTTACCTTTTTATATAATAGGTTTTTATAGTAATATACTATAGGTTAGTTTAAATATCTATAATTTAGTAGTTGGCGCATAATAAGGTTTAAGTAAGTATATTATACACTACAATATAGACGCTATATGTCCGCCAGGCTATAATAGGTTGTTTAGGGTGGCTATTATAGATCTATGCGGGTTTTATATATATTAGCTAGCGTTTAATAAAGTTATATGTAGTTACGGGATTCCTAATAACGCTTTTTTTTTTAACGAAAATGATCTTAACTCTGGGAGGTTGTGGGCTAATTTAGACCTAATATCTATAAAATATCGGGTCGTCTCTCTAATCGATGAACTTTTGGTAGTATTTTAAGCCGTTGTAGTTAAGTGATTCGACCGCGAATATAGGAAATATTATGGGTATTGTCGGAGCGCCTAAGAAACCTTAGAAAACACGCTTAGACGTAATTCCAGTGGTGTCGCACAAACGTAGTTAGTCCGCTTGCGGACCGATTAAAAATCCGAACCACTGGAATCACGTCTGAGCTTGCTGAGGTAATAAGAAACCAATAGATATCCGCTGCGCGGATTATCGAATATCCGCAAGCTAACCTATTTGATAGATCCATCGGTTTCTTAGTCTAAGCCACTTTGGCAAGCTTTTAAAAGCTAAGCCGCTTTATTTATATAAGGCAAACCATTAACTTTAATAAAATTAATATAAGTAACCACCACGTCTATTATTCTGTCAATACCTATATTAGAACCGCCTTAATTAGCTCTCTAATTAATGGATTTTCCAAAACTAACTGCTAGCCATAAATGCATCTAAAATGCGTTAAAGAAACCCCTCTTCATTTAGCAGAAGCCAGTCTTCTTAAGCTTTTAATTAAACGGTAGATACTAAATATCTATACCATATACTAATGCATCTAATACAACTAGAATTCAAATTCAAGACGTTAGGCGCGCGTATTTGGCGTACAAGCAGTCTTTATTAATATCCGCAAGCGTTATATAGAGTTGATTTTGCGACCATAAGTTATCTTAGGTGCCTCAGCCGCTTCTTTAAGGAATTTATAGCGTTGCATAGCCCCACTCTCTTGCCACAGCACCACTCTGCCAACTCGTGCGAACTCCTAAGCTAATTAGCGGCGCGTACTAACTCTTATAAACTCCTAAGCTAATAAAACGTCGCGCTAACCCCTACTACTCCTGTCACCCTAAGAATTCCTCTATAAAGCGTCTAAGATTTTATAGGTATGCGTTTGCTATAAACCAGGCCCTATCCTTAATATATTTTAACTTTAAGTAACTATAATAGGGTTAATCTAGTAGCTATGGTTATAGTTTACAATGCAATTGAATTATAACATCCTCTATTAGTATATTCTAGTGAATTTAACTAGCTGACCAATATATTAGGGGGCGAAGTACAGCCTTAAAGTTTAAAGACGCGTTTTTAAACCTGGTTCTGCCCAACTAGCCTTATTAACACAGCAACCGTACTTCACCACCACAACTCTATTTACTATTAAACTTTATAAGGCACCTCTTGTACCCTATTACAAACAGCTTGCCTAATTACACTACACCTATACAACATTTATAGCGTATTATTGGTTAGGTACGCTCTTTTAGAAACTCCTATAAGCTTCTACAAACTCCTAAGCTAATTAAATAAGCTTCTATAAACTTCTACAAACTCTTAGGCCAATTAGAAGAGCTTATATAAGTTCCTAGGCTAGGCTAGGTAGATACTAAGATACAGGTCTAAACCAAAGAAGAAGAAGGGCACTAACTATTAGGGTTAATAGTATAGATCTTGGGGTAGGGCAGTAGAGCCGCCTATATTATAAACGTTAGCTAATTATAGTTCTATTCCAGAGACTTTCCAGTTAATTTAAAGACTAAGCATAGAAGAGTTACCGTTAGTTATCTAGTAGGCAAGGCGTATAGAGAATATACCATTCCAGCATAAAGTTATTAACCTTTGCCTTCAGCGAATTCTTCTTTAAACCTATCTATAGCTTAAAGACTTTAAGCCACACAATAAGTAGGTGCGCACTCTATGTCAGCTTATATTTAGGAAAGGCAATACTCTTCTTATTGCCCGTATAGGCCTTAGTAAAAGTCTATTTTTTTTGCACGTATTCTGTCCTTATAGGTAAGATTACTATCTAAATAATACTGTTAAACAAGCTTAGCGATAAGCAGTTAGATAATATTAAGAAGATAGATAGGTCTAGTCTAGTTCTTACTAACACTAAGACAAAAAGCTAGAAGAAGGCTTTAATTATAAAGATTTGGGAAGGGGCGCATATATATATACTTCTTAGACCTAAGCAGGCGTTAATAAAGTCGTTCTAGGATACCTTAAAGGGGCTAAAGCTGCAGTCTTAAATTAGGCTAGTTATAATTAATAAATATTATCTAGTAAAGGATTAGAAAAGCTTCTAACCGGCCTACTTAATACTAGGTAAGCTGCGGATAATTCTCTATCTAAGTATTGTCTAGTTTATCTATTCTATAACACTTAATAAAAAGGCAAAGAGATTAGTCCTATTACGCGCTAGGTTCCAAGTAGTTAGCGTTTATCTATACTAGACCGAGGTTATAAGAACATCTATTAATCGTCTAGACGTATCTATATATATACAGCCAGTTTTTAGGCAAAAGGTAGACTTATAGGAGAACCTATATTTTCTATTAGATAACTATATAGACCGCGACGGAACACCTATACCTATATATATACCAAAGACAATAGTCTTTATTAATAGTTAAATTTCTGTTTAGGATATAGTAGAGTACCTTTAGAATATGCTACTCTAGAAGTCTAAGGCGTATATAAGAGTGTGACGGTGCTAGAGCGCGTTACCTACTAAATTCTACCATATTCTGCCACCTGGTATACTGTCTAGTACTATCTAGTACTATTTCTTACTATTAGCTCGCCTACTATTAGCTTGTCTACTACTAGCGCCTTAGCGGCTCGCGCTACCTATTTGTTTATATAAGCCCTCGCAGCCACCTTTCCTTCTCCTTAGCTTAGTATCTTTATTAGATAGCAATCCATAAGCTTTAGTTTAGAGGTATTTGTGCAAGCCGTTATATTATACTAAGCTCTCCCTATATTGCCTGGGAAGGCCTTAATAATATCCCACCCTAAAAGAAGACCTTTGTCTACAATAACGCGTTAACATATTATATTTAGACACTAACAAACTTATACTATTACGCCTGGGAAGGCCCTAACAATATCCCACTTTTAGAGGCCAGACTATACTTGACCTGCACCCCCAAAAGAACCCTAAAATTAAAACTAAATTAGATAATTCTGATAATCCTTAGGAAGCTAATAATTGCACCTAAAGCGAGCTTATTTAAAAGACCTACCTCTACTTAAGAGGAACACGAGATCTAGTTAGAATTAGAAATTGAAGATAATAACAACGTTATAAATATACACAAGCAGATTTATGCCCTTGCAGCTAATTAGAAGGTTAATTATCTTTAAGCCTAAAGCATATAAAAGACTCTAAAGAAGATTCTAAAAAGCCTTGCTACCTTATAAAACAGCCTAGCCTCCCCTTTATAAAGCCTTAGTTAACCTATTTGCTTAACTAAATACGATATATTAGAGAGTATAAATATGATAATAAAACAATTAAAGTCCGTTAAACTTCCTAACCCTTAACCACTATCTAATAAGATAGACCCTACCTTTAAAAATTGGAGGATTTAAGTACAAGGAAAGCTGTGTTAACTATAACTATTTCACCTCTAAAGAAGTTAAAATGCTCTACCTCTTTAGTTAAACCATTGGGGATACCTAGTAATACCTCTAGGCCAAGTTTAAAGATAAGTTACCTATTTAGTTTATATCTGTTAATAAGATAATATAGCATCTGGCTACTATTTATATTAATCTAAATAAAGTACGGGATGTCTGTTATAACTATAACCGCCTAATAATAAAACTAAACTAATCCTTTGCTAAGTTCTAGACCTAATTCTTACACCTAATAGGCAAAGGCTAGGTTCCCCTTAAGAACTACTGTTTAGACCTATATAATAAGCTAACGGTTTAACTATAAGAGAAGATTACGGTAGCCTTAGATAACCTATTAACCTACTAAAGACTTATAACCTAATGTTTGTTACTAGATTTAGAACTAAAATAAATTAATGCTTATTTTAATTAACTAAAGAGGTCCTATAATAACCAGAACCTATCTACTACACTAATAGGAGCTAGCGTTAAAAGATAAACTATAATTACCCTTATATAAAAAGCGGTTGTAACTACCTACCTATAAGCCTTATCTATATCACTATATACTACATCTTTAGTCAATGCTTATTGTAATACCCTAATTGACCCTACTATAGTTACATGCTTTAATTATGGAAAGAATAGTTACTTTACCTTATCCTACCTAGAGTTAAAGGATATAGGTAATATTAAGGAAATAAAAGAAGAAGAAACATCTGATAAGTTAGGAAAAGAAGAATCCTAGGGAAAGACTCCCCCCTAAGGTACCCTATTAATCTTAAGGAGATTAATCTAAGTTAGCTAATAGGTGGAAAATACTTTATAGTTCTATATATAGTATCTTAAAATGGATATAAAGTTAATATAATAACTCTTATTAATACTAGAGTAAATAGCTTTACCTTTATAAATACTGCTTATATAAATAACATTACTAAGTTCTTAAATATAAATGCTACCTAACTAGAGAAGCCTATTTAAGTAAAAGGCTATAATGGCTAAGCTGATAAGCCGGTTACCTATATCTTAAAGCTATATATTGCTATTAATAGACGGCGCCACCTTAGTATCCCCTTCTGTATCCTAGACCTAGGGTCCTATAATATAATCCTTAGCTAGAAATAGATATCCTACTTTAATATTTAGTTAAACGTTTAATAAAGACAGTTTATCTGGCTAGAGAATAGACCGAAACTGCCTTCCTTTATTAGAGAAATTCGGACTAACTATAAAATACTAGCCGTAAGGGTTAACCCTATTTATTAGTAGGATGTTAGAGACTGCGACCTAGCCTTTACCTAAAAAGATGCCCGCCATAGGGCCAGTAGGAACTCCGTACTAATAAAGATACTCTCCTAAAGTAATGCATTTAAAGAGGACTCTATATATAGAAGTGGGATAGAAAGCGGCGTAGACAACGTCTAAATTGCGTAGATCTAACTAATATGGAAAAGAACGTACCAATAGGACATAAGGGATAACCTCTAAAAGATGTGATAGGAGCTAGAGGGAGTAATAACAACGCTAATACCTCGGAAGCCCCTAAAGCTATATATGCCCCTATTATTTTATAACTCCCCTATAATAGACATTGCTATAATTAGCGCAATAGTGTTCTACTTTAATATGTACTAAAAGGACAATAAGATCTTTATAAAAAGCCTGTATAAGATTAACTAAATTATTAATAATAGGGAGGAAAAGCTAGCTAAGGAAACCAATAAGAAACTAGTTAAATATCTCCTTTTTACTATTTATATAAAGTATAAGGACGCATTCTTAAAGGCGGCTTTAGATAAGTTACCCCCTTATAGAATATATAATTATAAGATTTAATTAGAAGCCAATAACTTGCTAGGCTATAGCCCCCTCTATTAATAATTAACAGATAAGCTAAAAGCAATAAAGTAGTACTTAATTAATAACCTTAATAAAGGGTTTATTAAGCTAAGTTAAGCCCCTTTTACTTCCCCTATTCTATTTATAAAAAAGCCTAATAAAGGCCTTCGTTTTTATATTAACTATTAAAAGCTAAATGCTATTACTTAAAAGGATTAGTATCCTATTCCTTTAATTAATAAAACCCTTATATATCTAAACCGGGTAAAGATCTTTACTAAACTTAATATCTGCTAAGCTTTCTACTAAATTAGGATAGACTCTATATTTAAAAATCTAATAACGTTCTGTACCTGTTACGAGTCCTATAAATATAAAGTTCTTCCTTTTAGACTAATAAACGGACTGGCTATGTATTAAAGGTATATAAATAACGTTCTTTTTAATTACCTTAATAAATTCTATATAGCATACCTAGACGACATTCTTATATACTTAGGCTGCGTTCGGTTGCAAAACTTCAGATCAGATCTGAACTAAAAGTCCGGTAGAAAAGGACGCGTTCCTTCCTTATTTGGTACGCGTTTGTGGCTTTATAAAAGCACAGGCATGTGCAAGCTGGAGGCTTCAGATTGCAACTGGATGGGGTCTGGAACTCAGACCTCTAGATTAAACTGACGCCAAGACCTTTAGTTTAGAAGCCGTATACGGTAAAGTTGCCAACTTTTTAGTAACTTTTAGCGTGTTTTTTGGGCGGTTAGAGGAACATTAAAAATTTGTGGCTAAAGTTAAGTTGAACTAGAATTTAACCGAACAGTCGCCTTAGAATTAGATTGGAGCTCCAGATCAACTCCAATCTAAAGCCCTTATTCTGATCTGAACTTGCAACCGAACGCACCCTTAGATAATAAACTTAAGTACTAAGTTTATGTTAAGAAGGTCCTAAAGAGATTACAAAACACAGGCTTATAAGTTAATATTAAGAAGTATAAATTTAGGGTAAAATGTATAAAGTACCTTAGGTTTATAGTAAGTATAAATAGAATTAAAGTTAACCCTAAGAAGGTTAACGTAATCTATAACTAGAAACCCCCTTATACTATAAAGGGAATCTAATCCTTTCTTAATTTTTATAATTTCTATTACCGATTTATCCGCGACTATAGAGTTATAGTAAAGCCTCTTATATAACTTACCCGGAAAGACACGCCTTTTGTTTTTAATAATAACTATATAGAAGCCTTTGGAGAGTTAAAAGATCGGCTTATCTTTTTTTAAATCCTTTATTACTATAACCTAGACCTTAAATTAATGCTAGAGATAGATGCTTCTAATAAAGTTATAGCAGGAATCCTATTATAGTAAAATGGTACTCTATTACCTTCTTTTTAAAAACAATAAACCTAGCTAAGTGTAACTATAAAGTATATAATAAAGAAATGCTAGCTATTATCTAATTACTATCCTAATAGCGTGTAAAGCTAAAAAGCATAAACTCCTGGATTAAGATATATACGGATTATAAAGCCCTAGAGCACTTTATAACTATAAAGCAGCTTACTAGATAATAAGCCCACTAGGCTAAAATACTCTCCCGATTCTTCTTTATAATTATATATTGTTTTAGCAAGTAAAACTCTAAGGCTAATGTATTAACCTAAAGGGAACAAGATATAGGACCTTAGGATAAGCTAAAGGCCTAATACCAGACGCGCGCCCTTCTTTATCCTAAATAGCTTAACCTATAGATCCTTAAGGAGCTAGACCCTAAATAGAATAATTTAGTATCTATAGAAGGAGAAGTCTTGGACGAACTAATAGGGCTAATTAATCGCATCTTAACTGTAAACCATATAGCCAACTCCCTAAAGGCCCTCCGCAACTAAGCTATAAAAGGTAATCCTAATTTAGAAATAAAAGAAGGACTACTCTTATACTAAGAACGGCTTATAGTTTTAGACGTTAATAACTTATGGATAGAGCTAATCCGTAAATCCCACTATTAAGTCTTTATAGCATACCCTGGTTAAGATAAAACCCACTAACTATTGGCGCCCTATTACTACTGGCAAGGACTTCTATCTAATATAGTATAATTTATTAGAAACTGCTACGCCTATAAACGCGTAGATACCCCTAGAAATTAAACTCCTAGGTGACTATAACCGCTGCTAGTTCCAAAACGCCTTTAGCAATATGTTATAATAGATTTTAAGTTATTTCTAAAGGACGCCCACGGCTATAATACGGCCTTTATAGTAATTAACCAATTATATAAGCAATCTGTCTCCCTCCCGTGTTTTAAGACCACAACTATAAAGAATATAGCCCACCTTTACGTTAATAACATCTATTAATTCTACGGTGCCCCTAAATTAATTGTCTCTAACTATAATCCCTAGTTTATATTAGATTTCTGGAATAAATTCTACTATATCCTTAGGATTAAGATTAAGCTCTCTACTATATTTTACCCCTAGACTAATAGTTAAACTAAGATTATAAACTAGTACCTTAACTAGCGACTATGTCCCTTTATAGACTACTATTAGGACAACTGGTTAGAATTACTGCCTATAATGGACTATATACAGCTTATACTCCCCTATAATAGTATAGGGATATCCCCATTTAAACTGCTCTACGGGTATACACTATAAACGTCCTTTAATTGGGATAGGCCTATTAAGCCCACTACGGCCCGCAAATGCCTTAGCTATAAAGAGGCCCGGGCATTTACTAAGAAAATACATAAAGCCTAGGAGACTACTTAAATAATTATAAGAAAGGCGTAAAAGAAGAAGGAGTTTAATATAAACCGATATTGTTATAAGGTGGACTTCTAAGTAGGAGATAAGGTATAGGTGTTAACAAAGAACTAGAAAACCTAGAGGCCGAGCCATAAGCTAGACCACTAAATAGCCAGCCTATACGAGACTCTTTAAAAGGTAGGACACTCTTTTAAGGTTAAGCTACCAAAATTAATAAAGATATACCCTGTCTTTTCTCTGGACTGGCTATAAAAAGATATGGATAATCTACTACCTAGATAGTATAATAACCCCCTACTACTAATCCAGATTATAGAGGATAAAGAATAGGAAGTTAAAGAAATCCTAGCAGTGAAAAAGGTCCGTAATGTCTTAAAATACCACATAAGCTGGGTAGGCCATAACGATAACCTAAAGTAGTACCCTATATCTAATTTTAAGTACTCCCTCTATAAGCTACGGGACTTCCACTTAGCCTACCCTGACCTCCCTAGACTACCACGTAAATTAAACAGCTGGATTAAATGCTAGGAAGAAAGATTAGATAATTATAATAATTTAAACAATAATAGGGAGCTTAGACAACGCCTAAGGGCAGGCTTTTTTAGGAGGGGGGGGTAATATAACAGTGCTAGAGCGCGTCACCTGCTAAATTCTGCTATATTTTGCTACCTAGCATACTGTCTAGTACTATCTAGTACTATTTCTTACTGTTAGCTCGCCTACTATTAGCTTGTCTCCTACTAGCCCCTTGGCGGCTTGCGCTACCTATTTATTTATATAAGCCCTTACGGCCACCTTTCCTTCTCCTTAGCTTAGTATCTTTATTAGATAGCAATCTATAAGCTTTAATTTAGAGGAATTTGTGCGAGCCGTTATAAAGAGGGGCCGACAATAATAGCGAGGCCTTTTATATTAGTAGCGTAATCTAGGAGTTTACCGCTACTATATAGGAGTATAATTGCAATTAACGGTATATAGAGTTTAAGAAGCCTTCTTCTGTTATCTAAACTATAATAGCTATAACCTCCCTTGGTATAGGCGTAAATATTATAAATATTAAGCGTATAATTATTTAGGAGTTTCTAATTATAAAGAGCCTAGGCAATATATAGCAGCGGATTAGTTAAGGTAGGTAAGGGAAGAATCGCACCAGTATAGACTTTATCTTCTTACTATACTGGGCGTTTAATATAGAGGGAGTAAATAAGCTAGGATAGAAGCTACTACCACCGCGTATAAAGCCGCGGCCCACTTAAGCGCCTTAAAGAGGATGTAATAGCCTACCTGCCAGATATAGACGGAGTTAACTTATCTAGAGTTGTACGCCTAGCGACATTAGTAATGCAGAAAGTGTTGCCTTAGAGATATTAGCCATAAGTTATAATTCTATAGCTAACAGCAACCTTCTATTTTAGTTAAAGGCTAAGATAGCTAGTTGCGAAAAGATATTAACTAAATAAAAGAAAATAGTAAACAGTAAATACTATTAAAAGGCCTTTCTTACCTTTCTAGGAGAAAATAGGTTGCTACCGGCAGTCTTAAACAATGTTATTTATGCCCCAACTAATTAGTACTATAATTAATATAATCCCTTATTGTTTCCTGCGTTTACGTTAGCCCCTAATACTGCAGCACCGCTTTGTTGGCTAAGGGCTAGCACCTAACCTAATATTACATTGGGGTTTATTAATAAGTAGGCAGTTAAGTAGGTAGAGCTAATATATACTAGCAAATATCAACACTTCCCTATACTGTTGTCTGCATTTATAGATAAGAAATATTGCTAGCAGCTTATGCATTTATATAATAGAACTACGCCTAATATCTTTTAGAAAACACTTACGGTAGGTTACTAAAAAGTGCGGCTCCCCTACTTATCCTATAGCGACATTATAATACCTATAGCGATTAGTTAATTAAGCAATTAAGAAGTATAGTTAAAACGGTTAGGACTACTTATAAGAGCAATTTAGTGTAAAAGAGACGGGTAAAAGCTGTTTAGGGTAAGGCCTTAATAGTACGCAAGTTGCTAGAGCAGCCGTCTAGGCCAGTGGAGTATACTACATATATTTGGTAACGGGATAATAGCTTTACCGTTTAAGTTGCTATATAGAAGGTAGTATAGAGCGTAGTAAATATACCAGCTTCGCCACTTAGAAGTTAGGTTATTAGTAGGATTAGCGCACTGGGCTCTCTATCTAGTACTCTACTTCTAGCTATACTAAAGGGTATTAAACGCGCGGTATAGGTACTTAAAGATATTTAGAGACTAATCACTACGCCTATAATGTATAATACGTCCACTATAGGCTCTTAAGATATTGCTGTTTCTAATGCTTAGGATACTGCAGTTTCTAACTCCTAGAATATAGCTAGTCTTAATTCTTAGGTCGTGGCTATTCTTAGCCTACTGTTCCAGTTGCATCCTAGTTATAGGTAGTCTTAACGCCTAGCTGGAAAAGATAAACTAGTAGCTAAAGGGACTTACCTACTAAACATTAAACAGTTATATAGGAGAGGGATATAAATATAGATATAGTACTTCTATTTACTCCAAAAACTAGATCTAGGCGTATTAGGAAAGCAACACTAAAGAGTAAAGAGAATTACCTTATAGAATTATAGATAGAGATAGCTTAGGGTTTTATATAATGGTAGTTTTAAATAATAGCTTAGGAGTTAGTAGAAGTCCTAGTAATATATTATAAAGGTAATATTTCTACCTTAGCGTATTCCAATTAGTCTAGGAGTTAGTAGAAGTTAGTAGGAGTTTGCGTAGTAGATTTTATATAAAATCTTACCTATAAACCCTTAATGTTACGGACAGCTTAAGTACGATATTATGACTACTTGGAGAAGAGTTGGAGGAAGCTAGTTGGTTAATACAGGCACGGTCTAGGATGGATCTAGTGGAACTATGTGACGAGGAATGGTAGCTAAGGTTACTTAATGTGATCTGTGTAATCTGTATGATCTGTGTAATCTGTATGGAGTATATAGAGCGCACGTACCATATGGAGCGAAGGGATTTCTTAGGAGTACGGTTGTGTATTTAAAGGACCATAGTCCCTACCTAGATAGTTCTCTCTTTGTAGTAAATCTTAGAATACAATTAGAGTTAATCTATTAGGTAACCACTCCACCAGTTATTATTATGTTGTTGATTTGTTCTTACCTATATACCCAGCCTAATAATAGGACCCACCGTAGTTCCTGCTATAAGGTTCCGTTATATATTCACTACTAAGGTTATAGTATTAAACAAGATCAAACAATATGCCACCTAAAGTACCAGTTATGATAACGTCGACGGCAGCTACAACCTTAGGGCTAGGAGATACCAGTATAGTAGATACAGATTCTTAAGTGGTTACGCGAGGTTAGTTATAGGAAATGGTTAATTACTTATAGGATAATAGCAGGCTACTTAAAGAACGCATTAATAGAATTGGAGTAATAAAGGTTAAGTTACCTTTAATCAAATAATTCTTAGGAGAGAAGTTAAAGCTTAAAGGGTTTCTTACGCAGATGTATTTTAAGGTTATGCAGGAAGGAGCGAAGTTAGTAACACCTATAGATTAGGTAGCGTACGCAGGACTATTCTTAATAGGAAGAGCTCTAGAGTGGTTTAAGCCTTACCTCACAGAGATATAAGCAAATGGTGTGACGACTACTAACCTAGACGTACGGTATATATTTGCAAGTTGGAACGGATTTGTAGAACGGTTAACGTAAATGTTTAAAGACCCTAAAGTAACCATAACAGCGGAACGAAAACTTTAGAACTTAGTATAACGTACTTTAGCTATTAAGTATACAACGCAGTTTTAAACACTAGCCATATAGGTTGAGTGGAATAATAGGGCGCTTATAGCACAGTATAAGTAAGGACTTAAGGCTAAAGTCTAGGACATAATTATCCTAATGGAAGATACGGATACTCTAAGAGAGTTAATAGACCAGTTAATAAAGATTAATAATAGGATCTATTAAAGGGAATAAGCTAAGAAAGGGTAAGACAGAGTTTTATAGTTATATAAGACGCAGAGTACGTAATGACAGACATAGAGTTAAAAACTATAGAATGGCGTAGAGCTAATAGACCTAAGCGGTACCAAAAAAACCTAAAAATAGGAAAAGAAACTATAGAAAACTAGAGGTTAAGAATTAAGTAATTAAAGGACCTAAGAGCAGAGGCTAAACCAGGGATCTTAGTAGTAGAAGATATTTAGGCGGACTCTATAGCAAGAAAAATGGTTTAAAGATAGGGCTTACATAAATTACGGAAAATAAGGTCATTTTGCCAGAGACTGTAGAGGTAGTTAAAGTAACCATGTAGTAAAGGGAACCAGGCCAGCAGACGGCACGTATATATAGAGGAATAATAGTGTACTGCAAGGAACAAAAGAATGTTTAATTAACAGTTTTGCGTATTATTACAATAACGCATGCTAAATTTATAAGGACGCTAAGTATGGCGTAAGCTATTAGCTATAGGAGCCATTATTATTCAAGTTTAAAGGAACTAATAAACTAGCTTATAGATAGGATATTAAAGACGATGAATTTAATATAGGTGAAGCATTTACTAATAATAAGGTAATAAAGGCAGCTTACTAAAAGCATATAGACCTTAGAGAAGTTAAAATAGAAGCAGAAACTAAGACTATTACAGAATAGGGTTTAGTAACGGATGCTATAATACTATTAGATACAATTTCCATTGCTTTATAAGATAATAGGAGTAATATTTAGAAGAAACTAAGTAAGTAGATAACTGCTAGTGCTAGCTCATCACTTAATAAAGGTAAAAGGCCACAGGCTTAAGATTCTTAAGAAGAGATATAAGAAGCTTAAGATTCTTAAGATAAGATAAGATATACCCAAGGACCCACAATGGATGAAACCCAATGGGAAAGAGTAGTAACTTAGTTCAGTAATAAACAAATAAGTATAGGACGCAAGTTTAAGAACTATAAGTTTAGGGAACAAATAAGAACATTAGTAATTCTAGGTAAATGTAGTATTTAGCCTAAAGATTAAATAGTTAATACTAGGATTAAAAAGTAAGATAACTACAAAGATCTAGCTATAAGACGCAGAAAATAAGAAACTATGGATAAGTTTAGAACAAGAATTATTATATAGTAAGAGCAAAAGCTAGACAAGAGGTCAGCTACGCCAGGTTATATAAGGGACAGAGCACCCGTACAAAGAGTTACTAATAGGCCAAGTATAGGGATACCTAGGGCAAAATGGTTAGATAAACTAGAACAAGAAAAGGATCTAGATATCCCAACCAGGTTTAAAGAAAGACATACTAAAGGATGTTACAATATAGCAATAATAAGGTACTTTCTAATAGATAGACCATACACACTAAACCAGTTGTATGGAAAGTAGTATAGGCAATAATATAATGACAAATAGGCAGATTTCTATATATAGCTAGACAAAAAAGTTATCTAAGACTAACCTATTATGGAAAAACGCATAAGTCACATTAAAGGAGTATTAATTATAATGTTAAGGAACCTAGAAGAAGAATCTAGGGACTAGAGAAGTAAACAACAAATCTTAGTACCTATAGCAGAGATACCAGTAGTTAGGTTAACTAGGTATAAGTTTAAACTTAAAGACAAAGACAAACTAAGAGTTAACCCAAAATATACAGCGTATTATATACTATCGTGGATAGCTTGTGTGGATAACACGTGCAATATATATAGAGCACTAAAAGACAAGAACTAAAAGTACCTAGTAAGGATATATTAGGCACCAGAGGAAAAGCGGTTCAGAAATGCTAAGTATATACATAGATGGCACCTAGTAGAAGTATAAGGTTAAGGAGACTTAATACTTTAACTAGGAAGATTTCTTACGGAAGAATACCTAGACGGATAATAGTGGTAGAAGTACCCAGAAAACACTTATCTATAGCATATAGAGGAAAAGAAACAAACTAAGTATTGGCTAAGGTTAGACTAAATATAGGCAGGATCTAGCAGCTAACAGTTAGGAAAAGGGGAGGCGTATAGGACTAGAGGGAACTAGTGTTAGAGCCTTAAACCCTTAAAGGAATTTAAGGACAACACCTAAATTTACGAGTTAAGTGGCAAGATTAGTAGTTCGAAGCGTTAGTAGACAGTGGAGTAACTAGGAACCACATATTACTAAAAGTAGTGGAAAGAATAGGGTTACCATATAGATAGAAGAAACACCCATATCCACTTACAACGATTTTAGGAGATTAGATAGCCTATAGAGGAGGTATTATTAATCTTAAAATAGAACCTATTTAGCTAACTATTAAAGGAAAACTAGTAAGAATGTCTTTTAATATCCTACCATTGGGATAGGACAAGGCGATACTAGGAATGCCTTAATTATAGGAGTACAATTTAAAGATTAATTGGGTTACAGGTTAGGTCGATATCAGAAATACTTAATAATATAAAGTGCGACAGCAAACCAAGTTGGTATAGTATTAAGTCGGAGCGATATATGAAGAGACTAAGCGAGGCTTAAGTTATATACTAAAGAGATACCACAAGTATGGTAAAAAGTTATAGTTATTAGAAAGTAAAAAGCTATTAGAGTATGCAGTATAGGACCACAAAATAGAATTAGAAGAGGGAATAAGTTTAAAGTTCTTTCTAATCTATAAGCTTACTAAAACAGAGTTAGTAGCGCTTAAGGAGTTTGTCCAGGAGAACTTATATAAGGGATATATCAGACCGTCCTAGTCATTAGTAGGATATCTAAAGAAAAACGGAAAACTTAGGATGTGTATAGACTATAGATAGTTAAACAGTATCACTAGAAAGGATAGGTATCCTTTACCCTTAATTAGCGAAATCTAAGATAGGATAGGTAACGCAAAGATCTTTACAAAGATAGATCTAAGATGGGTGTACCATTAGATTAGGATCAAGGAAGGTAACAAATAAAAGGCAGCTTTTAGGTCAAAGGAAGGACTATATAAACCATTAGTTATGCAATTTGGGCTTATAAACACACTAGCAACATTCCAAAAGCAAATTAATAATGTATTAGGAGAATACCTAGATAAGTTTATTATAGCATATCTTAACAACATCATTGTCTACTTAAAAAGTAAGGAAGAACATAGAGAACACGTTAAATGGGTCTTAAAGAGACTATAGGAAGAACAGATGCTAGTAGTAATTAAGAAATACAAGTTCTTTATAAGAAAAACCAATTTTATAGGATTTATTATCAAACCAGGAAAGATTAGCATGGACCCAAAGAAAGTCAAAGCTATAGTGAGTTAGCAAGAACCAGAGAACGTTATGCAGTTAAAATTATTTCTAGGGTTTTATAACTACTATAGGAGGTTTATAGCACAATGGTTAAAAAGCATTAAGCCGTTTATAAAGCTAATAAAGAAAGAGAAACCATAGGTTTAGGGTAGTAAATAGAAGGAGCTATTCTAGGAACTTAAAGAGTTGTTTACCTAAGAGCCAGTCCTTAAGATCTATCAACCAAAGTTAGAAACGGTTGTTGAGACAAACGCATTAGACCTTGTACTAGGAGTATACTTGCTATAAAAGCACTAGGACGTATAGCATCCAGTAGCGTACTATAGTTAGAAAATAATACTACTAGAGTTAAACTATAACATCTACAATAAGGAATTGTTAGGTATAGTTACAGCACTTAAGAAATAGAGAGTATTCTTATAAGGCACAGAGAAACCATTTGTGGTTAAGATAGACTATAAGAACCTTACAGGATTCCTAACGATAAAGGAACTCAACTAAAAACAGGTTAGATGGGCGGAAATGCTTACAGAGTACTATTTCGAAATTCAGTATACCAAGGGTACAGACAATGCACGAGTAGATGCTCTAAGTAGAAAAGCTAAACTACAAAGTAACAAAAAGCTATTAGGAGCTTTGTTATAAAAGGATTAAGACGGATTAATTAGGTACAATTATCTAAAGATCGCAGCAACTAAAGAGAGTTAGATCCATAAATTACTAAAAAGTAATTAGATATAGAAGATCTAAGAAGCATAGGTAGAGGATCCAGACTTAGAGTAATACAAAAATAGAGAAGCAACGTATGTGCCTAAGTCTATTATAGAAGAATTTATTAAGGAATTCTATAAGGGAATAATATAAGAACATAATGGGTCTATAGGACTAGTGTTAAGGCTTTAAGAGGAGTATATTATTTAAGAAATCTGGGGACTAGCAAGATAAGTTATAAAAGAATGTCCAGATTGCTAAAGGAATAAACCAATAAGGTATAAGCTGTATAGAGGGCTATAACCTGTTAAAATACCAGGAAGACCATAGGAGGTTATATTATAGGACTTTATTATTAAATTACCAAAGTTAAAAGATCCTATTACAGGACAAGATTATAACGCAATTTTAGTAATAGTGGATAAGCTTACAAAGTGGGGATACTTTATAGTATGCACTAAAGAAATATTAGTAGAAGACGTCGCTAGAATCTATATAAAGGAAGTATTTATAAGACACGGAGCACTAGATAAAATTATATCGGACAGAGATCTAAGATTTGTAGTAGCGTTTTAGGAAGTATTTCTAGTAGAACAAGGAGTTCGCGCAGCAATATCTACAGCATATTATCCGCAGACGGTCGGATAAACGGAAAGACTAAACCAGACACTAGAATAGTATTTAAGGCATTATGTTAATCACGCACAGAATAATTAGGTATTATTATTACCAGTTATATAGTTTATATATAATACAACACCACAAGAAGGAATAGGGACATTACTATTTAAGGCGAATTATGGGTATGAACTAAGAATATCATTATCGCCACATTAAGTAAAAAAGACGAGTAGCACAGCTAAACAAAGAATGGAGACGTTAATAAATCTTTATACAGACCTTATAGAAACAGCTAAACTAGTATAAGAACAAATGAAAAGGTACTATAATGCTAAGAGATCTGAGGGACTAGATCTTAAGGAGGGAGATAAAGTATGGCTACTATATAAAAATTTCAAGAGTTGACGACTAAGCAAGAAGTTAAACTATATTAGACTAGGACCTTTTAAAGTTAAGCAAAGAATTTTATTAGTTACGTATAAGTTAAACCTACCAGCCAAAATAAAGATCTACCCTATATAATATATCGCGATGCTAGAACTAGCACACGGAGATATTAAGCCACCAGTTTACAAGGCAGACACGTATAGAGGATAAGAAGAAGACGAATAGTAAGTTTTAAAGATTATTAGTTATAAGGACGTAGATGACGAAACATAGTACAAAGTAAAGTAGATAGGTTATAGTAAGACTACCTAAAAACCACTAAGCAACCTAGAGAACGCTATGGGAAAGGTATAGGAGTATTAGAAGAGAAAGGGTTAGGTAGTATTAATAAGGAAGGATCGCCAAAGAACGAGTTACCTAAGGGGGACCCAAGAGGAGCACCTACTAAGCTACTTGGAGTTGTTTCCCTCTTAGTTAGAAGAGAGACTGATCTTTTATTACTAAGTTCCTGTAGACCTTGTTAAACAAGTTTCTACTCCTTAGAACGGACCTTCTTACAAACCTTCTTAAGACGAAGAAGACGTGCTAAGGCAGACAAGTACGCCTTATAAGTAGCATAAGTACGCTAAAGCTTAGCAAGGAAAGCCGAGAGCTTATTATTAAGTTTTGTAGTGGTAGATTAAACACGAGACCCTATAATAAGTCACTTAAGGAACTTAAAGACTGTTAAGAGTTATAGGACGCGTATACTTAGCGTTAGAAACAGAATAAACATTACAGCACAATTAAATATTTACTTTAGTGCACTCCGAATAAGAGGACGGTTGTTAGGTAGAAGGACTTACTAGCGTAATATAAACTAACCCCTCTTTTGCACAACGAGAACATAGAGACGGCATTATCTTACCTAGCGACAGTATAGAGGAAACCATACGCGCATGATAAAGGGTTAAAGAAGAAGGAGATACTTTAGGTATAATAAGTAAGGATATTAACTAAATTAATCAAACGGACATCACACCTCTAGTAGACAACTTAGAGATGTTAGGAATCTTCAAGGACGAAGATAAAGAGGAGGGAGATAGTGTTACAGATAGCTTAAGTACAATATTATAACTACTTAGAGAAGAGTTAGAGGAAGCTAGTTAGTTAATACAGGTATAGTCTAGGATGGATCTAGTAGAACTATATAATGAGGAATAGTAGCTAAGGTTACATAATATAATCTATATAATCTGTATAATCTGTGTAATCTGTATAGAGTATACAGAGCGCACGTACCTTACGGAGCGAAGGGATTTTTTAGGAGTATGGTTGTGTATTTAAAGGACTATAGTCCCTACCCAGATAGTTCTCTCTTTGTAGTAAATCTTAGAATACAATTGGAGTTAATCTGTTGGGCAACCACTCCACCAGTTATTATTATGTTGTTAATTTGTTCTTACCTACATACCCAGCCTAATAATAGGACCCACCATAGTTCCTGCTATAAGGTTCCGTTACACTTAACCTCTACTTAAAATGTTATAACGTGTTCTAATTAGCCTAGGAGTTTGTAGGAGCCTTCTAATTGGCCTAGGAACTTACAGAAGTCTTTAAAAGTTTTATGCTAGTGGCTTAATTAATAATATAAGCTAAATAAGCATTAGATTGTAGTAAATATTTATAAAGGTAAAGTAGATAAGCTAGTACTTATAGTTATCTACGCCCCCAATTTCTCTCTACAATACCAATACTAACAATTTTTTTTAAAAATTATTTATAATAACTCCCCCTATAGCCTAGGCGCTTTTATATCTAGTAAACTTTCCAATTAGTAAGGAGGCCATTCTTGCCGCTATCTCCACACTCTATTGCGGAGCCCTATATTTTGGTCGCGTCTATCATCCTCTATAAGTATTTTCCTATCCTTAGGGTTGATTAAAGCTTTAGTAAATCAACCTACTTCTAACTACTTCCCTACTTAGAGGCTGTTTACTAACCAATTTTATAGCCCTCCTCGCCCTTACTACGCTCGCGCTTCCCCTATCTCCGTCCCCGTCCCTATCTCTAATCCCTCTCCTATACTGCCTCCTAATAATAATAATAATAATAATAACAACAGTATTAGCTGGTGGCCTAATCTACTATATGTTTTATAATACCTTATATCTTAATCGTTAGCTAACATAGCATATAGATTACTATTACCATTACTACTACTTCCTTCTCTACCACCACTACCACTACTACTACTACCGCTTGCGGCCCTACCGCTACCCTTTACTTAAACTAGCTTCGCGGCCACCTAGCAGGCGGACTAATAGCAGCTTCTATAGAACTAGGCTATCTATAGAAAGGCCACTATTAACTATATACCTATAGTAGTGGGCAAATAGTAGTCGGACCTCCTAGTATTAGTAGGCGCTAAAAACACCTCTTATATTAGGATGATTATAGAGATAGAGCTAGGTAAGTAGCTTATAGAAAAGAATTAGTACTTGGTGTTATAAGACACCTCTGTGACACCTTATACACGTCTACCTGTTTCTACCTGTTTCTACTAACGCAGTAAGAAGAGACTGACCGCGAAATGACAATTTAATGGCAATCTGCCGGCAATCTACGGCAATCTGACGGCAATTTACCGCATTCTGCTATATTCTGCTAAGTCCACTAAATCCTGCCAAGTTCTACCAAGACCGCTACTTAAATTCTATTCTACTCTGTATATATATTAACCAAGCAACTAAACTAATAATATATACCCTTTCTTCCCGTTTTCTTACCTTCTCTCCTTATATAACGTCTTAACCTTATTACACAGTTTATATATATAGCTTAATAATATCTACTTCGCTATATATTATTACCACTTATACTTACTCTATAATACTACATTGCGTTAAAACCTTAAAAAACTTATACTCTGCCTTACTCTGTTTAAAATACAGAACAACCTTAAAGCCCCTATAACGGCCGCTAATATTATATCCGTAGTCTAGAAACAATTAGCAGATATACAAAAGTCCTTTATAGACGCCCTCGCATAAAACTAAGCTGCTATAGCTTAATAGCAAGCTAAACAAGAAGTACGGTACTAGAAAACAATTAAGGCCCTCTAAGAAGAAATCCGCACCCTTAAGACGCCTACGCTAAGCCCTTAAAACTAATCGCCATTATTAGAAGCCAATACGCGGAACGCAAGCCCTAAACTAGCAATAGTTGTCCCACCAGTAAAACCAACTACTATATTATAACAATTTAAAAAACTATTAGACCTATTAGTATTTACTAGCAAATAATAAGAGCTTTAGTTATTTTTAAGCCGGCTTAAAAATAAGCTAACTAACTCTACTACGCCTTAAGTTAACTAGGAGGAGATATAGCTGACCTTATTAAACCTCTTTAGCCGAACTTAGTATAAAGCCTAGTTGTACTTCTTAAAGCTATATACGGTAACCTAAACCGCTAAGCTACTGCTTAAAGGAAGATAAACTATATAACTTAAGAGAAAAAAAGTTTCCTAGTATACTTCTCTAAATTTAATTGTTACGTAAAGGAAACAGGCTAGAATAACTCCGCACTAATTAATAGCCTTATTAAATCTCTAAGCCCTAAACTAAAAACCTTTTTAATTAGTATAGACCTACCAGGAGCCCTTAACGCCTGTGTAAATATTATTAATAAACGGTATAATAATATACTACGCCTAATACTAAAGCCCGCTCCTTAATACAATATAACAACCCCATAAATGTCTACTAAGTTATTGTCCTAGCCTAAGCACCCTAACGCTATAGATATCGACACTGGGACCCTAGGATATGCCCTACTAGGGTCCTTTAAACAGGAATAACGCACTAAGCTAGGCCTTTGCTTTAAATATAAAAGTAGCTCCCACTTCTCTAACTACTGCTCCGTCCCCTTCCAAAAAGATCTATAAATAGTTAACGCTAGCAGCTATTTACCACACTGATCTTCTAGCTACTAACCCCAATCTTTATCTGGCTCTAACTCTATATCTAGTAAGCACCACTTATAATAATATTCTTTGATTAACGTCTGATACGGATCCTTGTGGCCTACGCAGACTACTCCGTTATAGGGGGAAAACTTGTGTATTTACAGGAAGAAAACCCTGTGGTTGGGGGAGGAAAAACCCTATGAGCCAACCTCAGTAGGATGAAAAACCCCGATTTGCCATGTTCGTCCGTAGCGGCGGCCTACTGCTATGTCCTGTCCTCCTTAGATGTTTTTGTACTCCTTGGGAACTACTGCTTTCTTCTCCAGCTTATCTAAAGCTGGGGTTCACTACGTCCTAACTATGCCTCGCCGATTGATCGCCGTGTGCTTGTTGTTTTCTCCCATATCTTGACCGTCCCCTGTGTGCTATCTCTTGTTGACCATTGCCATATACGCCTTGCCTCCCCCCCCTCTAGAGCTATTGAAGGCGTAAGGGGGATTCATCCGTTCTAGTCACCGTAATACTAATAGCGGGATGTATTGTGTTGTGTTGCTTTAGGTATCTTTTATGCCTAGGCCCCAGCTAGGCCCTTTCTAAGGGTTACCACTCCGTTAAAAGGAGACGAGGAAAACCGTGGGTTGCAATCTAGCTAGGTATACAGTAGTTGATGGCGAGTGACCGCATGCTCTGTGGGCGATTGCCCTGGGGGTTAGGAGGGGCCGTATATTTGCTCGTTCGTTCGTTTGTTTGCGTTTATTCGTTCGTCGATGTGAGGTCGTTGATGCTTTCAATTGGGGGTTGGGGGACGTTGGATTCCATCTCGTATCTGCGAGGATTATATAGGGTTGAATAGGAGTATAGCAGTCGTCTACTATGAAGGGGGTTACCGTTAGTAGTGGTTTTTGAGATCTCACCATCAGTGCTGTAACTGGTCTGGTTCGCTTATTGGTTGGTTGGTTGGAAAAGCTTCAAAATCGCAACCGGTTCGGAGCTTTAATTGGCTTCCAGCTGGTTGGTTTTAAAGCTTTCTAATTGACCGGGTAA
>Ga0307507_10004996_pt1 | contig 22466 bp, 23 predicted proteins | sample 7_EM_MG_FD_207223 | JGI IMG/M metagenome (GOLD analysis project Ga0307507, IMG submission 207223) | Populus trichocarpa ectomycorrhiza microbial communities from riparian zone in the Pacific Northwest, United States - 7_EM | ecosystem: Host-associated > Plants > Roots > Unclassified | place... | reverse complement strand
TGTGGTCTTTACACTACCCCCAATCTGAGATAGTTACCGCTAGCCCTGGATCGAATTTGCCTGGTGGATGCGGTAATAGCAACTACTGCTAGGCACATTTGGTCTTAGTACTAAGACCTAAATCTTTAATAATACCTGATTCCGAATACACGATGAAATTACAAGTACAGTACTTGGTACTCGAGTAGTTGTCAAGATTGGCGATACGGGCAAAATAATGCCCGACGGGGAGAACCCGCCACAGTACTCATAGGTACTGTATCTCGTCCAGTACCGGTATGCGAACCCTCTGGTTATCTTCGCTTGGTGCACTTAAATATGCTGCTAGAAAGGTGGGGGCATTATTAGCCAACGCGACCCCCGGTCTTTTACTTGTCAGCACCTTATTGTAGGTGCTTGAATACCGGTGATTGGACTACGGTACTCGAGTACCAGTAGTCTCAAATTTCCTCCTCTAGAAAAGGAGGGAAAAACATGCCTCCGAGACAAATAAAAAAGAAAAAGAAAAAAACACCAAGCTTTACTAGGGGAGGCAGCTCCAACGTTCTAGCACATGATCCAATTGTTCGAGTTCTTACGATATTTTATCACATCATAATATCATGGCACGGGTTTCCCGAGTGGGGTGATTTAGATCGCAACTTAGCTTAGCTACTTGTAGCTACTATACTTGAACAACAGCTACTATACCACCAGCACATTTCGTGAAGGATTCAACAGCAAGAGCAATAGACCCCTACGGGGACGTCCTCGCTATCTTCACCACCACCACAATCAAACTCCAGGTATTCTCAAAAATTCTATCGACCGCATCGCCTGTCTTCCGCTCAATGTTTTCTCCGCGCTTCCGTGAAGGTACCGCTCTCGACTCCGGAACGAAATTAATAGAGATCGAATTCCCAGATGAGCCCCCGCAAGCGCTGGAGGCCGTATTCAACGTGCTGCACTTCTGGCACGACCGCATGAGTGCAAACGTTAGCTATGATGTCCTCTATGAGATTGCGCTCGTGGTGGATAAGTATGATCTCGCCAAGGTTCTGGGCCATTGGAGGAGGTTTGCCTGAGTAGGGGGGCGGACGATGGTCGGAGGGGGCCATCTATTATGTACTTGTATGTGTTTGGCGACAAGGAGGAGTTTAGGGAGGGGTGTCGGAGTACAATTGTGAAGGACCTACATAGGTTTAGTCTGACGGGTTAACAAAATTGCGAATACAGTTAATGGGATCCAACACGCTCAGCACGCACAGCCTTGACTGCATGAGGAAAACACTAATCTTTCTTAGGGGTTTTTGTCTCTGAATACGAAGATTAGGTGCCGCGGCGGAAATAGTGGATAACTCGAGTTTTTACGGTGGGTTTTCTCATCAAAAGTGAAAAGGTCCTTTCCATCTGCCGTTCGCCATTCTTACCCACCATGCTTCTGCATAGTCAATTGAAACGGTCGGTTTAACCAAACAACTTTCACAAGAGGGTAAGATCTCAGCAACCGGTTCATGGTGGCTAACGGTCTACCCTACCGGTACTTGTATTCCTCTGTGGAACTCTGCACAGAATCAACCGGATACAGCCGCCTGTCCCTAGTGTAACTGGCTTCTACGGATCCCTCCAAACGTGCAGTCCGATCAAATCCGCAGCGGAACGTTGCAAGCAAGCTGACAACTAGGTACTCCGCAAAACCTAAGGGCGTATCGAAGAGACAGCCGCCGAAGACTGCAATGGGGAAAGCAAGGAGGGGGCGAAGAGTGATATAAAGTTACTGAGCAGAGCCTCATCGACATCCTCGGCAAAAGGTATGGTAAAGGAGTGACCTTCCGGTCCGCATTTCTTTTGAGCGCCGTAGGATCTATCAGCAACAGGAAATAACCCGTGTAAAAGTCAACTTAAACGGGGATAAGAATGTGAGGAAGAAGCTAGCAAGATGGTATAAAATAAAGGACCTCTGTGCGGTGTTACGGTCGCCTCCCCGGGCCTCTTGAAAAGCGTCTCACCACTAGATACATCCGAATGACTTCCTTCCTAGCTCGTCACATTAGACCGGTACCACCCTTCATATTCGTCATATGATACCTACAAGTACATCATGCTTGTCACAATTATTCCTAACTTTGCTCTCTTTAGTTACTTCACCACCGATCCCTTCCACTACCAGCCGGCACTTAGCGCCAGTGGTTCAAAACAATCGAAGGGATCAGCATTCCGTGCTAAATTTAAGAATTAGTCGATGGTGTGGATTTAGCCAATCTGTGCTAAAACAAGTTTTTTGCTAGTTATAACTTTACATGGTAAGTTTGCTTGAAGATTGATTTTAAGTGATGGCGATTTTACGGTTGTTCTGGTCTTGGAATCTTGTCACACTAAGGGCGCGTTTACCTATAGGCGGCCGTCTAGTAACCAGAGACAGTGCCAGCCGTCAAAGAAAGTCGGTTAGATAAACGGGCTTTAAACTATATATTACACAGTATATTAGCTAAACATGCAATTATTCTGTTATGTTTACACACCTTCAACTGTCTCTGTATTTCTAAAAATTAAATTTGAAATAGGTGGTTGGACTAGACGGTGGGGTCTCACCCGTTATCTGATACTGTAAACAGCGCGAAAATGTTTGACCAATTTTCCACCATCCTAGATTCTTGCAGTTGGACCATTAAAAAGTTACGTTGCCACTCTAGGTAAACGCTATCTACTTTGCCGCACTCTCCCCCACCCACTGTCAAGCCCCCCTTAACGGTTAGCATCGTTTCAGGCTGTTAGACGGACGTCTATAGGTAAACGGGCCCTAACTTATATGGGGTGTTTACTTCTGGCTTTAATTACTCGGGGCAGGGATAAAATCCGTGAACACTACGAAGGTACAGCATGTAAATTTTGAATATTTTACTAGCAGGGGGTGTTACGCTAGCAGGGGTCAAGGCAGCAAATTGGGTATAAGGACAGCAAATTGGGTATAGTGGTTGCCCAATTCACCTCCTCACCCCTGCTAGCGCAACACCCCCTGCTAATAAAATATTCAAAACTTACGTGCTGTACGAGTACCTTCGTAGGGCAGTGATTGGCAACAAGCTCAATAACCAAATATTTGAGCTGAGCCAGTTAGCACCTTGGGGTGCTTCCTGTGTGTTACGAATACACGGAATTTATTCTCTTTTAATGTACTATATACCACTGCATGTGCATATGGCCTATACTTTATTCCTACCCCTCCAAAATCTCGTTCACGGACTGACCCTGGTATTTGAGTACACAGGCTGCAATGCTGTGCTGGTTAACACCGTTTACTATATCGTGCATCTTAAATAAAATTATAAACACCTGGACTAGCGACGTTACCATGGTGAATGGTCTCGTTACCTCGAGCAACAGCACAATTATCACTTTGCATGGTGCGGCTAAACCCCTCTCAACTCGAGTACGCGAGTAGTGGCGGGCTGCCAGGTGCACTGCACCTGGCCCAGTCTCGTCTACCACGCGCCATTTTCTCCATGGGTTGCCTTCTCGGCTTGTGGGCTAGAAATATGAACCGTACTAAGGGTGAGCATAAGTGAGGCGAAATCGAGTTTAACTGGCCTAAAGGGCGAAGTATGTCATGGCTAATTGTGTATAGAATTCTCCATTAGATTGAGTGCATTGTCGATCTATGCAGCCACCGGCCGCTCAATAGGTTTCAGCACGAACTGACATGGTGAGCACAATATCGCAATACTTGCGTGCATTGCTTTCCGGTAGGCCAGTATTACAGTGTAAGAAGGGTGCATTGGCGGGTTCCGGTCTGGCCATTACTAGGTTTGCTACGGCTTGAATTGGCTCTATTACTTGCCTACGTATAAAGGTTGGAAAAATCAGCGGTGACTCGAAGAAAACAGCGGCTAGACTTAATTCTTTGACCCTTCATAACCGCATTCTTCTTTGATTCTTCATAGCCTCATTTACTCTTCCCCACCATGGATGCCATCATTAGTGTTTCCAAAGCTGAAATGGATGCTATCGTTGGTGTTTTCAAATCTAAAAAAATCCCGGTATACGAACCTGAGGACGAGGAGTATCAGCGTTCTGTTGCCGTTGCTAATCTCCTCTACCGCTTTACGAGACCTTCTTGTGTTGTTCAACCTGAGAATTCTTCTCAAGTTCAGACCATTGTCAAGGAAGCAAAACAACGGAATATACCAATCACGATCAAGAATGGTGGTCATTCCTATGCAGGGTTCTCCACTACCGACAATGGCATCTTGTTGGACCTCTTAAGGATGAAGAAGGTCAACCTCGACATGGAATCGAAAACCGTTACGTTGGAGGGTGGTGCACGATGGGGCAACGCATACTCGAAATTGGTCAGCGGCCGTCATGATGGGTATATTATCAACGGAGGGCGATGCCCCACTGTAGGTGTGAGTGGTTTCATTCTGGGGGGTGGTCTCGGCCCGTTCACCAGAAGTTTTGGAATGGGATGCGACTCCTTACTCGAGGCTACCATTGTTACCTCGGATGGCAAAGAGATTACTCTTAAGGACAGTGGAAATCCAAAGTCAGACGAAGACAGGCTATTCTGGGCACTCCGTGGTGCCGGTGGTGGCAACTTTGGTGTTGTTGTCGGGCTGAAGATGAGCGTTCAAAAGCTGCAGAACAAGGAGGGTATGGTGGTCGCTGGGATATACATGTGGTCTCCGAAGTTAAAGGACATGGATGAATTTATGACGGCGATGAAGGACTTCTATACGACCAATTGGGAAACTCAAATGACTATTGATAGTAGCTGGGTGTGCGATCTCCAGCAGACAACGAGCGATCTTGCAGTTCGGTTCCTTGTCTATTACGATGGTAGCAAGGACGACTTTGACAATCTTATCGATAGATCCGTTAAACATAAAGATCTAGCGAAGAATCTCAAGCGGCGATCACTGGCCGAAAAGTCTACCCGATTTCTTCACGAGACGCTCGCGAGTCAGTGGTTGGAAGAAATCATAAAGTCTACTCCCTCTAGCTCGAAGAGGTCGTATGCCATTTATTCCTCTTTCGTCTTCAAGAACAATAAGAAAACAATCGAGAGTGCCACCGCCATTATCCGAGACGAGATGAAAATTTTCAGAGGCAAGTTCGCGGGAGAAAAAGCTCTACTGCAAGTTACATGGATCCATTCTGGGGGAGAGGCAAGCAAGAAGAAGCGCGAAGCTACAGCTTTTCGCTGGCGTGATTGTATTTACCACACATATATCATGTTGCAGTGGGATGAAAAATGGTTGGAGAAGGATATGAGGGGCTTTTTGGAAAAGTTCAAGGAGAAATTAAGGCCATTTTCTATGATGGGGCGGGCTGTCTTCATCAATTTCCCCGATATGGCAATGCAGCAAAACACTCATGAAAGAGCCTACTTTGGCAATAATCGCCAGGAGTTGCAGCGTATCAAGAAAATCTGGGACAAGGACAATTTCTTCAATTGGAACCAAGGCGTTCGGCTTCCGCAGCCAAAAGGAAGGACTCCGGCGCCAGGAGCAGAAATATCTGCACGCATGACGAGAATGGCAGTATCCAGCTTCACGGCGGCTGGTATCATTGAGATGGAGGGAGGTGACGATGACGATAGAGGCAACCCTGTGCCCTTGGCAGCTGATGAGGAGGTCCTTGGGCAGGAGGTTCTGGTAGATGAGCAAGCCTTGACAGATACGATTGCCGGAGAACACTGGGAATCCGGTATACCGAGATGGAATAAGTTTGAAGGAGGGATTTATGGATTGAATGACTTGGGGTTTTGAAATCCCGAGGATTCATTGATGAAATTCAAATTTCTTTGGTGAGCACCTCATATGATTATAAACACGCGTGTTCTGCTAAATGGGATTCTTTCTAGTTGGGCTTAGTTACGACAGATGGACTTATGTTTTTGAGCGGAATGCCACAGGGTAGTTGGATAGCATTTTCAAATGGGGTCGACCTTTTTATTACATGTATCATCTAATAGACCTAGCAGCCTAAAGTTCATACAAAGCAATAAAAGTTGTAGCCCCAAAAGCTTGTTTCGGACGTGTTACCATAGCCTTAAATCCTCTTGATTGCCCTCTTGCATGAGGACAGCCCGTCCTCCTGGAGAAGTCTTTCGCGCACATGTCCTTAAACCCGAGGGGACAGGACTTGGAGGTGCAGCGGTAGGCACTAGGAGCAAGGGGATTGTCACAATAGTCGCAGAATGGGCCAGTCTGGAGGGTCCACATTGGAGACCCAGCGCGCGCAGGAACATGCTTTCGTGTCTTGAGTAGGTGGCTCGAATCGAGGCAGCGGGGGGCAGTGTTCCTAGCCGTCCAGTCCGTCCGTCTTCAGGATTATGACAGGACGGACTACTGCCATAGTCCGTCTTTTTGGGGGTGCTAGGACGGACTGTAGGGGACTATAGTCTTAGCGCTTGGACCTCCGGTACTAACCCAAGTTGAATCATGCACCTCCGAACCAATCATTATAGTATCATAAGACATCACTCGTGCCGTTACCGGCCATCCCCCACCGTCCCCTGCCGTCCCTCACTATCCCCGGCTGTCCTCTACAGTCCCCTGCCGCCCTGCACTTTGACCTCCCTGGACCGACTGCAGGAAGCCGTCCTGTCTCGTCTAGGGCTCTTGGTAGTCCCCCAGCTGGGCCCCGCCGGGCCCCCGAACGGTTGGGAACACTGGTGGGGGGATCGGTGTAGCGGTTGCGGATTTGATCATAGTCTCCTCCCGGGAAAAAGGAGCAGTCGCTGTTGATCCGGGCATCGTGATTTCCTTGGGGGCTCGTTTATTATTGTTTTGTCATTCCTGGGTTGGGGGGAGATGGGATTGTTGATCGGGGATTATAGTGGCTCATGTATGCGCCTGTCAGCGACAGTAGGCGGATATGGTTTGGACTTGACTCGAAGAGCCCTGTGGATTGGTTGTCTACTGTTATATTCTTTACTTATGGTTTTTGTGGCCATCTAGGGCTTTTTATGGTACAAGATAACACGTGGAATGCTGACTGGTGATATTCGAATTGGTGTAGTGATCGAAGCACCGTATGTCTCTTCTGCTGTTTATTCCCTTCATTTAGCCTTCATCATTTCTAATGTCACTTACAGAGCAGTCTTACCTCCTCAACCGCTACGAGGTGAACCCGCCCTAAGGGCCTCTTCATTTCCGGTCCTAGCGGGGAACTGGATTCTTTACAGCTGTGCGCATCGAAAGTCCATCGGTGGCGTAATGTTTGGTCAGATCCCCATCGGCTTCGCACAGCCATTCGCCCTATCTGGTGCAACACACTATCGTGATCTCAGGTTCACATCCAGTAGACGAATATCTGCTACTGCTCTTACTAGCTTTGCTAATCCGTTTGGTGCCGCGCTCGGGCAATTGATCAATCCCATGCTTGCCACCAGCTCCGAGAAGATTCCGGATATGACTTTTTTGGGTTGCAAGTATTCCGACTGTTTCCTCGCTGCCGTGGTGGTTTGTCAAGAGCCGTCGGCCGGCGCCGTGTGCTAGTGCTCTTGAGGAGAAGTTGGGGTTTAAGGAGAGCCTGGGGGTGGTGTTTAGGAATAGGGGGTTTTTGTTGGTTTTTGTTATGGTGAGTTGTGTGTGGAATCGCGGCCGAGGTTGGAGCTAATAGGGGGGAGGGTTTTCGGTATATCTGGGGTCCTTTAACGCAATGTCTTCGTTGCTGAATCAGGTTTGACACCGCGGTGTCCTGGATGCATGCGTTGGTAAGAAGCTGTCGAGAATAGATCATGCTTCCATACGCCTATAATACACTGCCGACGAAGCCGGTATCACGGGTGCGATACTGCTTAGCTCGGCTATTGTCTCGCTGATATACGATAGAACCCACAGTTTTCCCCTAGCGATCAGAGCTCACGTCTTGGTTATTGCCCCATACTATGCTACTCCAATCTTCACCCCGGGAACGCAGACGCTTGCGGCACCCTTTGAAATAAGTGCTCTTCTCCTTCCACCATTTTCTCACTGCTACCCTTGGAACTAGAATGGCCCGTTGAGCAAACCCACCCTGCACCGCCGGAATTAACGAAAGTCGCACTTTGGGTTGGTGGTCAGCTTCTTGGAGTTATTTATGATCACTATGGATGCCTTAAAGGATAAGAGCGATAATGATGGAATGTGGAAGAGCTCGATATTCGAGCCTGTGGTCGCCGTGTTGCGCCGTTGATGATTGGCCACGGCACTAAAAGGAGGATTGAAATTAACAAGGTTGCTGCACAGAGGATTAGGGAGTGAGGGAGGGGCTTGGGGAGTACTGGATATTATAGAGTATGATCGTCCCCGAGCTAGTGCAAAGTTATAGAGTGGTTTGCCGATTTTGGGTCGGATCTAACGTATTTTAGCCTATACCCTAGTTTTTATCACTCCTGTTAATTTTGGGGAGCTTAGCCAGTCAATGTTATGATTAATCTATGGCGTCCTTCTGGAAGCTAGGATTTTCAACGTGAGAGGAACATGCGCTGCTTGGATCCGAGGGAATAGGTATAGCTTTAGATCGTTTGTTGTCAAGGCATCAGAGATTGACTATAATTGATGGATATATTCCCATGATAGTTGTTAGGGTACGATAGTTGTTTGGGGCACGACCTATGGTTTGGTGTCATGTCTGTTGTGCGTTGTGATCGCTCTCCTTGTATATAGTCTAGGACCAGCCATAGAGAGCAACAACAGAACATTCCGTTCCTTCCACAGCACGAGTGCCTTCTTCCTTGATACACGCTATTTCCACTGCCAACTTGGACTAAGTCGCCATTGTGCTAGTGCGCCTTTGGAGTGTTGCTATCAGGTTATGAGCCCGGCATTTTAGGCCAGGATAATCGAGGAAGAAGTTTCACGAATTCTTTGTTTTTTGCGTACTGAGGAAATTTTTTCAACACCGACAAATATCACACTCTAAGTCAACAAGATCGTTTTCCCTCCAAGCAAATGATGATGAGCAAACAAGAAGGTTCGTCATCCCTGATGGAACTCCGGTTTTCCAAGCTGGAGGGAACAAATCATCGCATATGGATGATGCGAGTGACAGATCTTCTCCAACGAGAAGGACTCCGGCAGTTGACAGGTGAAGAGGTCATTTTAGAAAAGCCGGAGAGCCTAAGTGTCCACTACGAGAAAAATCTGGATCGATATCAAGCACAGCAGAGGAGAATCCTAAAGGCGATGGGGACACTGCACGGGTATTACCGACGCAATCACTGTGGAGTACTACAGCTCAGCATGGAAGACGCCGAAGCTGATTTGGGAGCATCTATCGAATCAGTATGAAATCACAATAAGCTATGACGCAAACTACTTACAGAAGGAACTGTATGAGTGTACCCTAGAGGAGGGAGGGAGTGTACTAGAATACCTCAATACAATCCGTGAGTAGCGCGACAAGCTCACCATTTCTGGACAATCACTGACCCACACCCAACTTATATTTCACATTTTCGAAGGCCTACCTAAGACTCCTGAATGGATATCCTGGGTGAAGATCACAAAAGCCGCATTACTGTCACTTACGACACTGATAGCATACTCCAAACTACAAATCATGTTAAAGGTGTTCGAGGTGGAACTATGCCAAGAGTGAGCAATTGAGCCAGGTCAGGCGCTCTTCTCAAAATCAGTAAGGAAGAGTGGTGGATCGGCAAAGACCTACGAGAAGAAGACGGGTGGCGGCGCTGGCCTCTCTCAGGATAAATCGAACAAATCAAAGTTTACCGGCTCTTGCCATTATTGTGGAAAACAAGGCTACAAAGCTCGTGACTGTTGCTCAAATCAGAGGGATGAGGGTCGCACCGGGCCGGTAGCAAGAGGTAATATGAACCAGCCCCGAAGAGCGGGTATTATGGAAAAACAAATGTGGCTGGCAATCGAGGCTGTTCTGGAAGCGGAGTATGAGGTGGGAGCAATAGAGAGTGCCATGCTCGGGAAGCAGGTAGTTCAGGAGATGGATTGGGTGATAGATTCTGGCAGTACCAATCATATGACCAGACACGAAGGAGGAGTTATTCAAAGATCCAACCGCCGATTGAGGAAAGATGAACACCAGATGAGAACTGCGACAGGAGAATTAGTCTCTGCGACTGAAATCGGAACTATTAGAATAAAGATCTGGTCACCTGCTCAAGGAGCGAGAACAATTCTATGAACTGATATTTTCCACATTCCTGAGGCTGGATCAACAAGTTTGATTTCAGTAGACCAATTGAGTCTGAAGGGAATTGATGTATGGTTAAAGAAGGAGTCCACTGAAGTCTATAAGGATGAGATTCTGGTGGCTATTGCAAAAAAAGGTAGATTGACTATACACGATCATTTCAGTTGGGAATCGATACGAAGAAGGACTATTTGTCTCACTGCAAGACCCTACACCGACAACTATGTGGTACTATCGACTAGGCCATCTTCACCACCAAGCTGTTTTAAAGATGAGTAGTAATAAGCTCGTTCATGGATTACCTGCGCTACAGGCTAACACGGCAGCGAAATGCTGCACCCCCTGTTTGGAAGCCAAGATGATACGTACGCCATTCAAGCATTCCAAGCAATGAACGACCATCCACCTTGAACTTATACACGATGAGCTATGCGGACCTATGCAGCACAGGTTAATTGGAGGCTCTTGCTATTTTATGATAGTCATTAACGATTTTACGAAGTTCACCGCAGTCTATCTTTTGAAGAAAAATAGTGAGGCAGCCAATTGTTTTCAAGTTTACAAGACCTATGTGGAGAAACTACATCAAGGCAACGGTAAAAACGACATCATCAAAGCTGTGAGAACAGATGGTGGAGGTGGATTTACTTAAGAGGCGTTTCAGAAGGAGTTGAGAAGATGCGGGATCGAATCACACGTTACTGTCCCCTATAAACCCCAGGAAGATGGTGTATCAGAAAACAGCAATAGAGTGCTGGTGGGGAGGATGAACACACTAGTTCAACATGCCTGTGCCCCATGCTCCTACTTCGCGGAGACGGTACAGACTGTGCTATATATTTCTCATACTTTATTGAATAAGATCTTTCCTTACTCTAGTGTTCTGGCATCCATGCCTAACATGATAACTGTAAGAAGAGTATTTTCTTCAGTTCTTATATGCTAGTATTTTCTTGCTTGGAGGGCATGGAACTTCCACCTCATTGGCTCGGATTGTTTAAAATCACAGGGGATCTGTTATATCTTTGATTACCTGACTCAGTATACTTAAGTATGCAGATAGAAAGCTAAGGGGAAAATTGCTTGCCATACAAGGCTTTTTAGATGTATCTAAAAAGTAAAGTCACTATTCTATCCTAAATCTTGATATTCTGGATACCTTGCTATCTATAAAAGCCTTTTTGATTTATATTTCCCTTAGGTCAATAGCGGTCCTATTTGTTTGGATCATTTGTAATATCGACACATTTCTGGAAATATGACAGTGGGAGAGAAGCGGATAAACTTGTAGTATCTGACCACTAATTGCACAATTTCTTATCTTTCTTCTTTGTATTCAAAACGTTCACATTGTATAATCAATATATTCTACGAAAAGAAGCTTTGAGGCCTAGTGTCACAGAATCTACTATTATCGCTCTTATTTATTGACCTAACCTTGGATATTGCCTATTTAGGATTTTCCTAGTAAGATATTAGTCCTTACCTTGTACTTTCTCTATTGCTACAGTTTCCTATTGGGTACTACTTTCCTTAGTTCGCTTATTACTATCTTTCATTCCTTGTAGCCAATTGGGAAACCCTATGCTTTCTACTATGTAATACTGGTTTATTACATCAGTAGCGATCCCTTGCTTGTTTGATTCCATTACCTGTTTTGTTAGTTGTATTCTGTCTCATCTATACCTTTGTTTTACAACTTAGTTGTTTTAGCTTTCTACGTTAGTGTAGCTTAGCATTTTCATTGGGACAGCATATTTGGTTATGATTTATTTTTATTTAAAGTACTTGAAATCCCATAAGGATTTGAGCTCTGAAGCCTCACAGGAACACCACTATGATATACTAAGTTGAGCAGTTACTCTATTAGTCCCTCATGTTCATTTTATCTCTTATGGAGATTTCCATTGATCTTGCTCCTCCCTGTCCTCACCGTATCATTGGATCTCTCTTTGGGAATCTTGCGATACTCATGAGCATGTTATACCAATAAGCATGAGCATTATTTACAAGTGCATTACCTTTTACGTCAATCTTTTTCTCTTTTAGTTTTTGCTTGTTGCTAGAACCTTTTTTTTTTTCTTTTTTCTGTATGATATAATAATATTTAGTGCCGAAGCGCGAAGGGTGAGGCGGTAGGGCGATGTCCTGCGAGTGCGACTCAGAGCTATGTAGAAAAAAACCTCCAACCATTGAAATTATGCCAATTGGGTATTTTCTTGTTAGGGCACCAGGACCTTGGAAGGAAGTTTGGCTGAGTGAGGGCGCAGGAGAGGGAGCGAGGGGGTTATATCTTAGGCTTGTGTATGGTGATAAGGAGTGGCATAGCGAGGAGTGTCGGAGAATGATTGTGAAAAGCTTGGGGTATCAGGGCAATAATGTGAGAGCTAAGAGGAAGGGAAAGGAAGGTCAGCCTGAGAGGGAGAGGAAGAACAGATCAGATTCTAATCTGTATCTGAAAAGAATTCATGGTAAGATATGCATCCCCCATACTATAATAGTTGCAATTATAGCTAATACAATGTTAGAATTAACTTCTAAAGCCAGGATATGGGCCATTAACTCCTTCCTCTCAGTAGCCGAGCATTTCATCAATCTATACTACAGCAGCGACATAAAATCCACAGTATATGTGCCAACCGTGGCCTCCACTACCCCTAACTGTGCAGCTATCCCCTTTTGTGATGCAGGGATCCTTGGCTCATTGCTCATCCACTATGCCACAATTGGAATTCGCCCTATGCCCCTACCACCCTACGAAGGAATCTCTGTTTAGAGTCTAGCCCTAGCTATGAAGAGCCTTCACTGTTCTGTGAAGGTAGACGAGAGGCATGGAGAGTGCTCTATTATTGGACAGGTAGCCAGGCAGGTGGATGAGGTTCTGGCGAGGGTACTAGACGGGCTGGATATTTGGGACTTCGTGTGGATGCAGGACGAAGCTACAGGGGAGGAGTTGAGGGAGCAAGGGTACCGGACCCAAGTTCCTGCTTCTTCGGAAGAGGACTATGGAGTAAAAGTCGGGCATGGTTTGCATTTGGTGAGCATATTTAAACCTTACTATATTTTCTTTTCTTGTTCCGCTAACGGAGATTTAGTGATTTTCTGCTGTGGCTGAGCACGGATCGACAGTCGCTGTAGCACACAATTTGTGCATCATACTGTACTTGCTGCTTTCTGCTTAAACTTTCTTCTCTCCCTCATTTTCTTTTCTTACTCTCCCACTCTCCCACTCTCCCACTCTCCCACTCTCCCCCCTTCCCCTTTTGTCTCTTCCTCCCTCCCCCTTTCCCCCGCTTACGGGACTGCGAGTGACGACTGGTAACGGTCGGCAACCGCAGTCCCTATGAAGAAACGCTAGGGATGGCAGATGGCGGCAGGGGATAGTGGGTGACTGCAGGGAAAGGGGGGGACCGTAGGGGACCGTAGGGGAGAGCGGAACACTCTTAGTGAATACAAGTGACTAGAATAAATGATGGGATGCAGTTGGTATGGTGGGTTCGCGTGGAAGATAATCATGCCGGGAGTCCAACCAGCAATAGAGTCTTCATAGATCAAATGGAGTTATGAAGTGGGGAAATATGTTAAGGTAGTATCGAATACCATCGGTAAAAAGGCCGTAAAGTGGCCGATTGTTTAAAATAGAGGATAGTATCTGATACAAATTGCAAGATCGGCTTGATACAGCAATTCACCACCAAGGTTGACTTCACCTATTTTTCCTATCTCGATTCCGCAATTTCTACAATCTCTATCCGGTATTTCAATTCCACTTGAGGATTCCGCTTTAAAAGAAACCATCTGGGATTTTGATGTTAGCATAGTGCCAGGTATCTCAACACTCCCGACCTCGGCATAATTGAGGGTATGGAGGAGTCCCTTGGTTATAACAGCAGTCCGACTACGGGTATTCTGAGTTGTGCGCCGAGTGGCCTTTGACCCCGACAATGGGCAAGCAGCTCAAACTCGAGTGAGAGGGGAAGTGGAAATCGGGCTTACTATTTTGTGTCGCCTTAATTCTTGGCGTTTCGTTTCAAAACGAATCCTGGCGCAAGAATCAAACGGCCAAACTGAGACATTACAGGGGTTAATAATAACGGTGGGGGACTGTGGGGCCCGACCTCCTCCACTCGGAATCGTCGAGCAATTTGGCTGGAGGACGGGAGGGGACGGCAAAAAGTCGTCCGTCCTCGTCCTTACTCAAGACGGACGGACTGCCCCGTTGGGAACACTGAGTTTGCTCATACACCAATTACTATAAAGTCATTCACAATTGATGTACTGGTACAGTATTCTGCTCAATTTAAATACTGATTTCTCTTGCGAATGTCAAAATTTGTGGTACTAGTATTGCTAGATAACCTTCTACAAACCAAACAGTGCGCCATGCTCATCTGTCATTTGTCAAGGTACTATGAGAATAGTAAACAATCCCTTGGTTGTGCTTTGCATTTTCATTCTAACTTAGAGATAATGTTTCCTCTCATTTTGGAACACCCAGCCACTATCAAATCCTTTGCCGGATGCTACTTCCTTGCTCGGGATATTGCAGACCCTGCGGAAGCTGTCTTCAAACACTCACTGCGGTCAGTTGTCCTTAGATGACGGAGGAATAGTTCGGGAGCTGCGCTAACTTTGCTTTGGTAGCCCAAGCAATGCGGGAGTACCTATGCAAGTTGTACTCCAATTCTTTGTTCTTGGACTATTAAATAAATCGAGAAAAACCGTTAGAGAACAATGGGAAAATCAAATTTTAAAGGTTGTAGAGAGTGTCAAAACAAGCTGTCTTCGCCTTCGTAATTTGGGCATCGAGGATGGGCGGGGAAAAGGCTATGGGAACCGTTGCGATTGATGTTGTGGAGATTAGATACTGACTACTGTCCTCGAGCACAGGAGCTGGCGGGAGGGGCGGAGACGGCCTGAGAGGTTATGGGTATGAAAGCCTCGGGTTATTGGTAGGGAGGGTCCCTCGAATGGTGGTAGAGAAAGATTGGAGAATTTTGAAATTTTTGTTTGGGAGGTTGAGAGATGAGACCGCCGGAAGTGTGGCTATCAAGATTGAGGGGGAACTAGCAACATTGTTACCCACTGTGAGGGGCGCCTAGAAAAACCTGATAATCGAACAAATGATTGCGGACAAAGAAATGAGTACAAGGGTTTTGGGCGGTTAGGTATGCCAATATCATTCCGGGATTCAGGAATGTGGAAGGGGGATGGGGGATTTTTTAGCTCTTGGAAGGAGGGAGAAGGGGGATGAGGTTGTACAGGCCGCTAAAAAAGGTATATATCTGGATAAGGGGGTGAGAAAGGTAGTTTCACATCCTATTCTGTTCTTAGAAATTCCTAATGTAACTATAATTGGAGACTAGAAATTCCTATTCACAAGGAATACTAGCCGTGCTTCATAGGCCTGCGCCTGTACCTTATCACCATCTTAATCCAGAAGAAAATTATCCTCTGGCGGTGGATGGAGATTCCATGGAAATCGATATTCCCGGGAATGGGGGGGGGAAACAGTTGCGTACTCAATAGGCGCATGGAGGTAGCGTGAGTTAGTATGATTGGGGATGATTCAGGCTTCGATGGCGTTAGAGATGTCTGGGTGGATCTCGTGGGCGTTGTCCCCTAAAGATCATGGAAAACTCAGCTCAGAAGCTTGACCTTTCACGAGAAGGCTCCTACAGTATGGTCGCAACAAGTAGCTAAGCGAACCTCTAGTATCCTATCTATCCAAATCACCTCACTTGAAGGGCCTCATGCCTTTATTTTACCATAATAATTATGATGTGATATAGAGTGCTAGGGTGCGCTCCAAAGTTCACAAACATCACTTTCCTCGGAGAGAAGTAAAGTGCTAAGAGTTGACCTTATACTAACATGTTGAAATAAGGCGGAAATTAATTGATCTGCATAAAAGCATAACTACAATTCAAACACTGTTCTGGAATACAAAATGAGCACTCAGGTTAACAACTCTCCCCTAGCCCAACACAATACTGTAAGAACTTGAATAATTAAACCTCACGCTATAGCGTTGGAGTTTCCTAGTTCTGGCAATTTTTCTTTTTTCTGTCTTAGGCTCGGGCTGGGGGTCAGTTTTCGCTGTGCGCTAGCCTGCCTATCCAAGAGAGGGACTTAGCGCGAGTTTCAATTATCTGAGTCCTTACAGCAAAACATTTGTAAATAGAGCATATTCCTCCTAACCATATTCCCAATTTCGCCAACCACTCCTTCATATTAAAACTAACCTACGACAAATCCAGGACAATGCAAGGATCATCCAAGCAAGCTAGTCTCTACTCTGGGCTTATCCTTCCAATTAATGGAGCTGCGATCAAGAGATCTGGGTCCAAGTGATACAAGGCGATTTTTTATTAGAAGGGCCAAAGGATCGACATATATGAGGAGTTCAGAAGGAGGTGGAGGAAAGTGAATTAGATGTGTGCGAGGATGGGTTAGGTGCTTCTCATGAAGACTGTTAGCAATGTGAAACTGACCTTACCTGGTAAACTGCCCAATTTCCTTAGCACGCCACACCTTATTTCAACATCTCCGAGGCCATAAGTACCAGTACCGGGTAACAGGGGAACAGATATTGCATGGGCGCCCTGATACACAGATGTTTGCCATACACCGTAAAAAAAGATTAAAAAAATCCACCACTAGATATCCGGTCGTAGCTCTTACGCAAAAGGATAAGCGAAATTGTTGAAAATAATCGATCTGGAAGTAATTATCGACGGTGATTAAGCAGCGGAGTAGAAAGACCTATGTAAAGACACAGAGTTTGTATTGAGGGGAAATGAAGATCATGATTGATTGTGTTGAGTTGACAGAAAGGAAAGTTTTGAAGAAAGTTGCGAATAGGAAGAAGGGAATGAAGCGAGAAAAGACGAGAGGAAAAATAGGTTTGGGAAAACTTTTCATAGTTTGCGTGTCACTCTACCTATGCATACGCGTACCACTGCTGTCTTAGAGTGCAGGCATCTTCCGCGTAAAGTGTGGCTATTAAGCTGCTATTCCGACAGAAATTAAGTCCCTACACCGAGTGACATACCACCATCCCCCAGCGGCGTGGTTTGGACGTCCAAATTCAGCTTGAATTGTCCTCAGGAGAGCACAAATGAACGAAGGGGAGAAAGTGCAATTCCAATACGCTGTAAGTAGGCGACTTCACAAGCTACTTGTGTTCAGTATCATGGGCTGTACGTCGGAGTGTGGTTGTTCACCACCCGTACCGAATTAGCGGTTGTACGGGCACTCTGTTCCACCCACCGCTTATTGAGCACTGTTCGCCGCCTATTGTTTCCAACAACTCAGACACTCCCTCACTCGGACTACTAAGCTTGAACAGGAAACTTTCCTGTGATAAACTGGAGAAAGAATTAAAACTAAAGACGTCAGCCACTGCTTCCTCACGGACAGTCAACTAATTCGTAGGTGGCTAAGTGGGGGGGCTGTTTAGGTGGCTGATCCATTGATCAGCTAGCTAGGGATATATTTCTCTATCTAAGTAACGCCGAAAAAAACTCTTAAAATTCAACAAACTCTAGCGATCTCTAGATATCTAGAAATATTCTGATATCTTGTGATTCCGTATGATCTCCGAAGCCTATGCCCAGCGGTATAAGATGTAAAAACAACAACCACTCCTAAGTGCCTAGCTACAGCACACCACAAAGCCATACCTTATAAATGCATATCTCCAAACCACATATCCACACATTTACATAACCGCACCCCCTGTGGCTGGTCTAACACTAAGCTTGAAGTAAAGTTATTCCATAGATACAAATTCAATTTCCGCAGCTTCCTCTTCTATAATATTAGCTCTGTCATTCCGCCATCTTAAATCTTATTTTAAATTATCTATATCCAAGCTCTGAAAACCCTTAGTATCCAACTCATGGTCTAAATTATACCCAAAACTTTACCGGTACCGCTTCTACCCTAACCCAATGTCACTCGCGGCATGAAAGACATCTGGGAGGCTCTGATCGGGGGTCATGTGAAAAATGAGTTGGAAGCACAATTCAAAAATATAGTTAAATACCTACCTTAAATACGCTATAGAGGGAGAGTGGAGGACTAGAGAAGCGAGCTGCAATTCTATTAGTGTGCTCCGCAAAAAAAAGAGAATCGATGAGTAGTAACCATACTTGGAGAAAATCTGGGGTACAGTACATTATTCTGGATGCTTGATGTTAGGGAGAGTGTTCGGATCGCCGCGAAAACCCCGCGAAGGGTTGACACAAGCAATGGCTCCAATTTCGGTGGAGCCTCCGGGGGAGTCAAAAAAAGAGGCAGAGACTATTTTACAGGGTACTATGCCATTCCGAATGAGCGGAAAAGGATTGGAGGCGAAGGCGGAGGAAGTACAGTTGTTTGCATTAGCCAAGCTTGAGCCTGCCCTTTGACTATTTTCCCTCCTCGGAGAGTCTAATAATCTACCGTGTTTACAACCTTGGTAGTGCATTCCTGTGCCTCAAAGAATGAACTAATCATATTTCTCAAAGCTAGGAGCTCTTCCCCAACTTGTAAAAGCAGGAGAGCCAGCACTTCTTCCGTATATTTCAGACCCTTAGAAAGATTTGTGGAGCTCTTCGGTTCCTATGAGCCGCAAGTGGTCTCCCATTTTTTGCTGCTACCGCCAAGTTGGTCATAATCATCAGCATCTTTTCCTCGGATATTTTCCAATAGAATCACCGGGGGTTACTCGTCCGGTCCAAATTTATGGGTTTGAACTCTAGGTTCACACGACACAACCCGATCCAAGACTTTCAGTAACCTCACCAGATAAGGTCAACCAGACCGGTATAAAAAACACCTTCGAGCCTAATAGAGATCGGAGAGGGGAAGAGAGGGTTTCCCCATGGCATGCATACAAGGGAAAGGTGCCTCAATTTTTGTTGTTATACAGCCAACTCCCAGCATCCCCGATAGATATTCCGCACCCGGCCCTATCTCTCTTAATGACGCCATCTACATATAATCAAAGCCTCATTCCAGAGTCCTACGCAAAGAAATCGCTCAATCCTCAGGCTGGCAAAATAATCCCCGCTTGGTATAAGGAAGGAAGCTTAATCCTACAGCATTTTTCCCGGCATAGATTCAAGGGACGCAATAACATGGCGTCGGGGTTTGTCTTGAGATACCATATTTTGGTATTGCATCTTGCGGCTGTGATTTACCGTATGGCATAAATGCTATGCTGCGCTAGAGTTTACCGTGTTTCTAGAACACTAATGTCCCCGACATAGCGGGATTTTCTCTGCCTTGCTGGGGAGAAGAAGCAAGGATTCGCGACGCCCGATCCGAGCATCGTACAGAATGCTCTGAGGGAGGAGAAATAATAATAAAAAATAGTCGCAGCGGGGCAAGTCAAGTCAGGATCGAATGTCCGTCTCAACTAGCAAGTCGTGATTAGGCAGTGCTGTTAACGGATCCATTATTCTAGGCAAGTCGGGGTAGGATATGGGGGCTCGTAGGGCGGGAGTTTTTTTTTTCGCTGCTGAATGAGTCCTTACTGTATTAATTTGCTTTAACGAGCTAGAGTTAGGAAGTATAGGAAGCCTACCAGCCTCATCTTCGAGCTCACAACTGGGGGAAGGTTGTATGGAAGCATTGTCTTCATTGGAATATGTTAGTAACGGAAACTCATCTGCCGCACCTTAATTAACAGCCGGCTCTCGGGTCGCTTTTCACGGGTGTTAGAAATTACCTGCACTTCATATTCTCTTTTTCTCCATATCTGTAGTTAAGTGCCCCTATGTCGAGATTTTAGAGCGGGGGGAATTGAGGAAAGGGGTTGTGAGAGATAAATTAACAATAAATGTGCAAAGATAATCTGTGACTAGAAAACTAAACTCGAACGAAATTCCAACAGAAAAGACTATTTCGATGCAATAGGAATAGCTCGTAACTAACGTTAAAGTCTAAATTATAACCAGAAAATGCCAAATCCTAACTCTGCTACATAAGAAAATGCATGGAGAGGTTTGGACGGGTATGATGTAACTACATGCTAGAGCAAACTCCTGGGCTTATTCCTCCCCGCTTCCCCTCTCTTCTATTCTTGCTAGCTAGTTCACCTCCAGCCTCCCATACTGAAATCAGTTAAGATGCGACTAATCTTTTATCAGTAGACCATTTTGCTTGGAATACTTCTCCTTTGGCCGCCTTTCCTCTCCCCCTGAATCCTGGTCTGTGTTCACTCTCAGCCCATTGAACTTCTATTGCGAGCTGACCCATTGAGTAAGGCACGCGGTACATTCCCCGGTTCAGTATGACAGGTGGTATCTACGGTTGGGAGGGTGCGGCATTGCTGGATACTCTATTTTACGGCACTCTCCCGAGCTAGTGTGGACAAGAGCCTTCTATTCCGAAGGAAACTGAACATCCTCAATACTGGACTCTATCCCTTCTTTTTTAGTAGTAATATGGAAAAAGCAAACAAGGCTAACATGGGAATGATTTAGGCTACAAGGAACATGCTAAAACGGGTTAGTTACTTGATTACTATAAGGGCGTTTGCCCGTCAATCACCTCCCATGCCTGTGTCTTGTGGAACAACACGGGCTTGGAGTGCAACCTTTACAAGTGGTATCGCGTTGCTTGGGTTACCAAAGTAAAGTTGGAATAGTTCCCGCACTATTTCCCCGTCATTTTAGGATACTGACCGCAGTGTTTGAAGATAGCTTCCGCAGGCTCTGCAATATCCCGAGCAGGAGGTGTACCTGGCAACGGACCTGGTAGTGGCTGTGTGTTGACAATGGGAGGAAACATCTCGTTTGGTTGGTGGGAGCCCTCCTGCAGAGCCTCAAAGCCGATAAGCGACCCTGTACTTCAATATCTAATCCATTCCCCCTCTCCTAAAGGGGGTCCTTTACCACTAACTCCAAAGATGTTGGGCTATTAACGAAATCAACAGAAGCTATTTTGAGAGCAAAGGGGAAATTGAATTGTTAAGGTTGTGGAGAGTACCCTCAAGACACACTACTCTCGGCTAAGACCAGCTGTCTTCGCCTTCGTAATTTGGGCATCAAGGATGGGTGGGGCGAAAGCTACAGGAGTCGTTGCGATTGATGTCGTGGAGAAAATTAGATACTGGCTACTAGCCACAAGCCCGGGAGTGGGTGGGGAGTGAAGTGGCCTGAGAGGTTATGGGTATGAAAGCCTCGTGTTAGTGGCAGGGAGGGACCCTGGAATGGTGGTAGAGAAATATCGGAGAATTTTAAATTTTTTCATTGGGAAGGAGGAATTTATTGGCTCTCGAAGAAACGAGGAGAGAGATGAGGTCGTAGTGATAGGTAAAAAAGGTATATTAGGAGTGGGGTAAGAAAGACAGTTTCACATCCTATTCGGTTCTTAGAAATTCCTATCTATAATTGGAGACGAGAAATTCCAATTCACCAAGAATACTAACCAGGCTTCATAGGCTTACATCTGTACCATTATCGCCATCGCAATCAGGAAGAAAATTGCCCCCTGGCAATGGATGGAGATGCCATAGAAATCAATATTCTGGGGGATGGGGGTCCGAATAAATACCCCCTCCCAATTTTCTCGGAACCCATTGATCGCTTTTTCCCTCAGTCACAGAAAATGCCCTATATGGACTGCCCAAGGGAGCTTTGTCGCCTGTTTGATGCCCCCGGAGGTCCTTGCAACAACTACCTTCTTTGTGGGAGGGAGGACTCATAGGAGCCCTCAGCAACGAAGAGGTAGTCGTGGACGAAGACTGAGAGAAAAGGTTGGATGCAGCTACCCAGCGGGATGAAGGTGGAAGACACAAAGTCCAAACTTGCTTTAGTAAGTTAGATGAGGAAAACAGTTGTGTACTCAATAGATTTATGAAGGTAGCTTGGATTAGTATAGTTTAGGATAGTTCAAGCTTAGATAGTGCTAGAGATGTCTGGGTAGATCTTACAGGCCTTGTTCCCAAAAAATCATGGTAAAGCTTAGGCAAAAGCTTGAATCATGAAAAAAGGCTGTCTTAACACGGAGGAAGAGTGGAGATAGGGCGGTGACTGCTAGATCTTTGGGCATTGTCTGGAGTCACGAAGCTCTAAAGGAAAGTTTATTAGTATCTACAGTCACTAGTCAGAAGTGTTCGTGATCTGAGACATGTTTAATTGCGATTGGGCCATGGGCCCGTGGTGTGGTGGGTTGCCCGGTTGCGGGGACTCGCGCGCGCACACTCACGATCACCCGGCGACAGCCATCACCCCCCTCTATAAATTAAATACATAAGACTAGTTAATACCTTGTATAACCTCCCCTTGCCTCCAACACTGCAGCTACTCTACCAGGCATTGATTTCCACAATTTTT
>Ga0307507_10004995_pt1 | contig 22467 bp, 3 predicted proteins | sample 7_EM_MG_FD_207223 | JGI IMG/M metagenome (GOLD analysis project Ga0307507, IMG submission 207223) | Populus trichocarpa ectomycorrhiza microbial communities from riparian zone in the Pacific Northwest, United States - 7_EM | ecosystem: Host-associated > Plants > Roots > Unclassified | place... | reverse complement strand
GACTATATAAGATTGTATAAGATTATATTAGATAATATATACTAGTTAAATATATAATTGCATGTTAAGAAATATATAGTTACCTTTTAAAGTTGCTAAGTAGGTTAACTGCGTGTTAAGGAATATATAGTTAGCTTTTAAAGTTGTTAAGTAGGTCAACTGCATGTTATTTAACTTTTAAATATATTAAGTTGGTCAATTGCGTGTCAAGTTAGTTAAATTATATATTAAGTTAGTCAATTGCGTGTTAAGTTAGTTAAATTGCGTGTCAAGTTAGTTAATTGCGTGTTGAGTTAGTTAAATTACGTGTTAAGTTGGTCAATTGCGTGTTAAGTTGGTTAATTGCGTGTCGAGTTAGTTAAATTATATATCAATTACGCGAAACGCGAAAACTAAAGTTTACTTAAATCTCATCCTGCGAATATTTTCCCGATGCTCTATCTAGATTAGTATTTTAAAAAGCTAGTCTTAATATACCATCTAGAATATCTAAAGCTATTAGCTACACCACTATTAGGCTAGGAATTGACACTATATAAGGGAGAAGCTACGCTAAATTAGATAAAAGGATATTAACGCCATATAGGTTCTATAACATATCCGGCATTTACTATATAACTAGATATCGCCTTTTCTATTAGCAGGCTAGCTAAGTTCCTATAAAATCTATCGCCAGCTTATCTTGCGGAGATTAATAGATTGCTTACCTATCTCTATAATACCAGATACCTCACTCTTAAGTTCTCTACTATTATGCTGTATAAGATAAACCAGGTTCTGAAAGCTGCTTCTAATGCTAGCTTTGCTAACGATGCTCTAACATATTAGAGCTCACAGGGCTTCTTAATAAGCTTGTTTAATAGGCCTATAGCATAGCAGGCAACTAGATAAAAGGCAGTTATAAGGTCTATTATAGAGGCAGAACTCCTAGCTCTCTTATATATTAGTGGGGAGGTTAAGCATATAGTGCGGATATTTAAAGCTATTAGATTTGATCTAGAACAGGACATTATTATTAATTGCGATAATTAGTAGTTAGTACAGATTACAATAAAAGAGACTCCTACGGTATCTACAAAACTCCAACATATAGATATCTATTAATTCTGGCTTCGCCAAGAGGTATAAAATGGAAGCTTTGTTGTATAATGGGTATCAACAAGTAAAATGGCTATAGATAGACTAACTAAAGCTCTCTCAAAGCAAAATTATTAAAAATTTGTTAAAGTAATAGGGCTTTAAGATATTAGACATCTAATTAACTGACAATTGAATTATAAAGCTTACCACCAGCTCGTCTATTACGACTACCTAATCCGGTAATCCAGCTCTGCCGCTCTACACCAAATCTAAGGAGGTATATTGGCTACGGAGGTAGCTTTACCTATAGGTAATATTGACCTGTAACGACGGCTGTTAGATATTAGTATTAGCCTAATATTGTCTTATTACACCACCCTTTAGGGACCCCTGTAGGGGGTCAATTCTCTTATATATATTAGGGCTCTTAGAGCCACCTTGAATAAAACAGATCACTTATTTAATTCTGTGTCTCTAATTATTAGCCAGCTTAAGTCATTTGTCGTAATACCTGCCTGGCTGAAATCTATAGCGCTATGAGCGCCAAGCTAAGAAAATACGCGTATTAAGGACCACCCGCTAATTAAGCCGCTGATAGACACCGACTATATGGTAATTAGGGCCATTAGGGCCCTAAGTATATATAAAAAAGTCCTCCCTACCTAATCCTTAATTGCGGTAGTATGTCTACTATTATACCTACTATATAAAATAGCACTAACCAACTATGTAGAGATTAATATTGCCAATAATGCTAAATTATGCGCTAATGTGCAGCATGTCCTTGCCCTTATAGTACTACTAGGCCTAAGAATATATCTTTAACGTACAAACCAAAGCAGAGAGAGTTTAAGGTAAGAAGGATATAATACCCCTATTATGTCCTGCGGCTAATACATTATCTAGCTCTAGGCCTTCTATAAATAGAAGTAGTACTATAATAGCGATACTATTATAGAGAATAAGCTACTTCTCTTTTTTGTTAAGGAGGTTATATACTAGCCCTTAAAATGGAAGAGCTGTAAAGCTAATAGTAACGTACCCTAAGAGAAACGCGTCTCTTATAGCGGTTAGTTTATAGCTATATTACTACTTTAACAGACCTCTATTAAATATAGAAAGTTATAAGAATAAATAGCCACCTATCTCTACGGGAGGATAGCGTTAGAAAGTACCTAAAGACACTATAGTGGAAGGACGCGTAGCGTAAAAAAGAGTAGTTCGCTAATAAGGGCAGAGATAGCCTCCTTAACAGTTATACTAAGGAGAAGTTTTAGAGCATCTACTACGAGCTCTAAACTAGGGGCGCCGTCTTATCTATAAAGTGCTACTTCTACACACTTATTAATATCCTACTAGGCCACTATATGCTTACCCATAGCGGCAATAGACGCTTCACTAAAATCTTAGATCTATTTATTTTTAAGTTTAAGGGTAAAGGCCCTATACGTTATATACCCTTAATATTTACTACGCGCGTAGGTAAGTAGAACTAGTATAGCCATCTTAAGACTATTAGAGCCCTATAGAATAGGAAACCGCTTATTTATATACTTAGCGGGTTAGCCTTCTATCTCTTATACCACTAGGATTTTAGTACTAAGCCGTTTCTAAACTTTAATAAGTGCTTAGTATAGTATAATATATACCCAATTAAGAGTAGTACTAGGGACTGCGAGGCGGCCCTCTTATATAACTTATAGCAAGATTAGGTTATAAAGGCCTTTTAGTATATTAGTGTCTTCTTAGAGAAGAAGACCTATATTAGGTAAAGCGCTAGCGCTAAAATAGTAGAGCTAAAGAGGATTAGTAAGGACTAGATTTAGTATACTAGAAGGTAAAACTAGAAGCAGATAGTAGGCTATTACTTAAACCCTCTTCTATAAGAGTTTATAAGGTTAATAGTAGGGCACCACTTATAGATGAGCTGCTTTAAAATCCACTATGTAGGTATTCCGCTGCCTAACGCGCTATCATTAATAATATGGCCTGAACTAGATAAATAGAAGGGCTGTTTTGGCCTATAGCTATATTAGATTAATAACCTTGCCGTTATAGGGGTTATAAGCCTTCTCTTTTGCCTCTATAAGGTTATTTTATAGAACTTAGTAGCCCTCTATAAGATATTTCTAAGCTATCTAATATAGAGCCACCTTATTTTTTAGTATAAGGTGTATAAGGCCTTTATATAGGAGCTAAAGCCCTACCTATAAAAAGAGGAAGGAAGCCTAAATAAGCTATTAATTCTCTACTAGGCTATATCGCTCCTTACTAACTAATTAAAGGCTTTATACGCTAAAAATAAGTAGATAGCTAGTAAGGTTAAGGGCTTATTAAACTATCTAGATAAGTCCTAAGGGGCCTAGTCTTTAAGGCTTTAACTACTAATATCTAGAGGCCTTATATTTCGACTAGAAGCCCCTTTAACTAGGGCAGTAGTATAGCTTTAGGGCTAGTCTACTAACCCCCCATATCCGCCTATAGAAGCGGCCCCTTTAGCTCTATTTATTACAGGATCTAATAGATATACATCCGCTTAGGTATACACTATAGGCTCTTCTTCCTATATAGCTTTACCGCTACTACTGCTATAGCCACTACTGCTACTGCTACTACTATTGCCGCCGTAGTTAGAGCCGTATAGTAAACTCTATATAGGCCCTTTAGCGTAAGTAGACTAAAGGGCTAGGGGGTAATCCTTCTATAATAGCGCTAGATTCTAAATAGAGCAGTAAATAGTGGGCTAGCTAGTAAAAGGAGGTTTAATAGTACTTCTTATAGCTTAAGGTTATTAAGGAGATTAAGCGGGTTGTGTAGGCCTAGAAGGTTAGCGAGGAAGCGGCTATATAGTAGGTTAATCTATAGTAGGAGTAGATATAGTGCTTACTAGATTAGCTTTATAAACGGCTTTAAGCGGGTAAAAAAGCTTTAAAATAGTTATATATTATCTATATCTAAATTCTAATAAGTTCTATTAAAGCCTTTATCTATAGCCCCCTAGGGGCTTATTTCAGTGCGATATAAGTTTAATAGGGTGCTTTGGGGTGCTTATACAATAGCGGCGCGTAACTTAAAACGCGAATAACTCTATTAACCTACGGCCGATTCTTGCCATTCTAGTATAAGCAGAAAGCTCTCAGCAGGCTCTATATATAGGGTTTAACAGGTATTAAAAAATCGGCGTTGCTAGCAATTAAAAATCGACTGTGGATATGGGGCAATATCTACAGTAGCTAAACGCATAGGCCCCCTTGCCTACGTAATTGTGACTTAGCCGCTGATTTAGCTATATAAACGTAACCATGGATATACTATTGGTTAGAGAGGGCAAACCTGCAAAAGGGAATTAAGTGCGGCGGTATGGAGTCTAAAGCTCGGCTAGTGTTGCTAAAAGCTCCAGGAGAGTTAAAATACGCCACGTCGTAAAATCTTACACTAGATAAGCTTTAGCACCGTACGCGCATACTTAATAAGCTTTTAATATAAAATTCTTTAAAATTATTGCCATTAAAGCTATACTTAATTATATAATATTATAACTATACCCTATCTTTAAGATATTTAAGATTATATAAATTTAAGTATTAGAAATAGCTAATAATATATAACTACCCTAAAGTGCATAAAGATATACCTAGGATAGATTAATAATATATCTAAAATATAATTTAGGTACCCTTACGCACTTATTTATCTTAAATAATTTTTCTATATTACTATTAATAGAAGTAACTTAGTCCTTAATTAAAGACTTAAAATAATTATAGGAGGACTTTTTCTATAAAGAGTAATAGATATAGAACGAACTCATATATATATATATTAAAGATAGTAATTAGGATATATCCGGCTTATATTAGGAGTATTATAAATATATATTATTCTAAATACCTACGCTATAATAATCTACTAATACCTCTTTTTTAATGCTAGTAGTAAGTAGAATTTTATAATATAAGCTATATATTATATATAAACTAATTATTTCTATAATATCCCATACAATATTGGTGTCCTACTATAGGTGGTCCGTGTGGAACACTAGAATCAGAGCCCAGACTTATGGAGGATAAATTATCCTATCTGGTCGGGCGGATAATAATCCTATATAAGAATAGCCTGGATATTGGATAATATCTAGATAATGTCTAAATATCCGCAAAATTTTAACTACAAACTAAACGTTTACCCTCTATTGTACGATACTATAAATATGGCTAGTACTAGTAAAATTTACTCTAAAAACTTTAATAATAATAATTCCTTTAAAGTTAATACACTTTCTGCTCTTTTAAGTGACGTTAAGACTAAAGCTAATACTAGTTTAATCTTAACTACTTACATAACACAGACCTTAAGATAAGTCTCCTTAATTTATAAATATACTTATACGGCAATAAAGGAATAAAAATCTGGTATAAAGAAATGCTACTTTTATAAATACTATCCTTTGTTAGAATTAGCGTAAGGAATGCTAACTAAGCTCTAGATACATTGTGAGGTTAAAGCCCGTATACAATCTAGATAGACATTAACCGCATCTACTACATTACGAATTAATTAATATTTATGGTCTGCGTCATCTCTATTATTAATTAGACCCTTAAGATAGCTCCACTGTAACCTTATAACCTTATAATTTTAATAGGTTATAAGCCTGGCTAGCAATACTACCTCTAACTTAAAATTAACCCCCGGAAATAACCTCCTCTACCTTAACCATAATGGTACCTATATACAATTACAAGACTAGCAAAATCGTTATTTTTAATAAAGACAATTTTGCAGATTAGAAGCGCACCTATAAGGTAGCCCTAATTATAGCAGAAGGATAGGATTTTGTTACTAGTATAGAAGACCTAGCTTAAGTTAATTTAGCTAATAGAAGAAGAAGAAGAAGAAGAAGAGGGAAAGTAAATAAAATTATCTTTAACTCTATAAAAGACAACTATTAGGAAGAGATGCGTATAATAATAAAGGAGTATAATATTTAGGGAATGTGGGAAGGAATAAATAAGTTTAATAAGGTAAATAACAAGGTCTATATCTCTAAACTTTGTAGGGAGTTCTATAGCACTATATTTAACCCTATAAAGATATAAATTATTAAGTTTATTTATATACTAAATTAATTTAAGATTAATCTAGCCTCTATACCTTAAGTACTTACTAGTAATAATATTAAAGAGTAACTACTCTTAGCTCTCCTAAGCGATGTTATATAGCAAAACGCGAAAACCTAATATCTACGAGATAAATAAGACCTTAAGAGTTGCATTACTCTACTTTAGGAGCAAGAGACTGCTCTCCCTATATAGGTATAGACTGTAGCACTTATATATAAAAGGAAAGACAAACCTAAGGGGAGAAGGGGAAACTAAGGTTAAACAAGGGGCAGAGGTTATACTAGTAGATTTGATTATTCCTTATCCCAATATTGCCATAGCTTATTATCTTAAATAAGTAAAGAACTAAGATAATTAGAAAGAGACGAGGGTAGAGTATACTATTAAAAAGGTTACTACTAGAAAGACTATCCCCTACTTAAACAATTCCAATTTAATAACGCCAAAAAAAAGATTAAGGTGCTTTTAAGGCAAAGGAAGTAGGGAATATAGTAATAGCTAAGAAAGAATTTAATAGCGATTTAATCTACCTTAACCTTAACCCTAAACGTGCTATACTTATAATAACATCTTTAGCTTAGGCTTTTAACTTAGGTGCAACCAAACACTTTACTAATAATTAATTAGACCTAATATACTTAAAAAGATGGAATATACCTTAATAAGTGTAAACTATAAATAGAATTATTGTACCTACTATAGGTTATAGCTAAGTTTAAATTGGCAGCCTAAGGCTAAAAGACATCTGGCTTGTACTTTTGTTTAAGATAATTAAGCTAATCTTAGTAAGAACTCTTACTTAAAAAGGCTACTTAATTACCTTTAATACGGATAATTAAGCCACTTGCAGGTATAAATTAGGAGCGATATTTAAGGCTATTATAAGGTATAATCTTTATATACTATAGGAGCCTTAAAGAGCACTTAATGCGATAGCGGAAGTATATAATTTATAACCAAACGTTAGTAAAATAGATGCTGAGCTATAGCACCGCTAAACTAGATATATAAATTATAGCGACCTCTTTAAGCTATAGCACTCCTTACTAGACATAAAGCTTAAAAAGAGAGTAGTACTAGTTAGTAAGAGCACGTGCAAAACTTATCTAGCTAGGAAAATGCGAGAAATACTAAGTAAGAAGACGATTAAGTGCGAGAAGATACCTAGTTAAGGGCTATACTTTAATACTACGGAACGAATCGGTACATTAATTAGAGACTATAACTACTACCTCCTAGCCCTAGACAATGCTATACGCTATACTTAGATTACTTCTCTTAAATCCCTCTAAACTAAAGAGGTACTACCATATATTAAAGAGATTATTATAAGGGCAGAGAGGTTTACTAGCAATAAAGCCATTTAAATTTAAGCGGATAATAAAAAGGGGGGGTTTAGCCGCAGATTTTAAGACAAATTAATACCCTAAGATATTAATTTTAAACCTTGCCTGCTATATAAGCACTTATATAATAATATAATTAAGCGCGTAATCTATATAGTCGACTATAAGATAAGGTCACTTCTATTTTAAGGAAATATACTAGTTAAACTCTGGTGTTATATAGTTAAACATATTATCTAGATTAAGAGTTAAGTATTAACCTTAGCACTTCTATTTAACAATAAGTATAGTGGTGCTATTATACTATATAAGGCATATACCTAATAAGTCACTAACTTAAAGAATCTAGCTATCTTTAGGTATTATACTAACCTAATTAATACGCTTAAGAAATACCCTAGAAAATATAATTTAAGAATAAAAACTAATTATATTTTTATAGAATTAAAAGGGAGTAGTTAATTTAAGATAATAAACCTGTATATATAAGCAATTAAGCTCTTTAGAGATGCTAAAGTAAATAAGTATAGGTTCCCTTATAGAGCACCTTGGGTATAAACTATAAGCTAAGCTATAAACTAACCTAAACCTTCCCCTATTACCTTAAACGCGCTAATAAAGACTCCAGTTATAAAAACTAAGAGTAGGCTAGATAGTAACTAAGTGGGCCGCTTAAACTAAGTGGAAAGCCTAGGTTAAGATTAAGTGGGACGCTTAAATTTATAAGGTAATGCTAAGAGTGGGATGCCCATATAAAGCATATTAATATATATTTCTTATGCGCAGAGAATAAGGTCTGGAAGGTTACCAAATATAAGGGTTTTTAATAACATAGTAGTTTAGTTAGTAATAGCTATAAAAGCTGTCCACTTAAAAGCTAAGAATACTACCTTCTTAAAAGTACCTATAGCACTATTTAATGCTGTTAAGCTAGATTAGGCCTTAAGAGAGGACGATTCTAGCTAGATAAAAGCTATCTTTAAAGAATTTCTTTCTCTAAAGAGAATGTATACCTATACCATTATAAGGGGGAAAGTACTAGAAGGAATGTAACCGACTACAGTACCCTGCCAAACCACCACTGTTTTGCCTGCGTATTGCCTACGTATTGTCTGCGTATCGCCTACGTATCACTTACGTATCACGTTGTTTTAGTTACGTATTAGTCTCCCCTTTCATTTATTTCCATACCTTCCTCGTATATATAGAGAGGCTCTAGAGCTACATTTTACAATCAAGTCGCTCATTCAATTCTCCCACACTGCACTGTTACAAGGAAGGTTGTTACTTATAAGTAAGCCAGTTCTAAAGTATAAGTACAACGTCAGGAAAAAATTTACCAGCATTTTTGTAGTATTTGGCAGCATTTGGCGGCCAAATGCGCATTTCGCACACTGTAACGTGTAGCGTATAGTATCGACTAAGGTGCGGCACAGTGCCGTATTTAACAACGCAGTGCAGCTAATTGCGCATTTATAGCTAATTACGCATTTACAGCTACCTAGGTAAGTAGTACCCCTACCCTATTAAGCTTTTTTTGCACTTAATGCGCAATTAATATATAATGCCCTCCTTGCGCATTCTATATATTTTACTTACTTTAAGTAATAAATAAGCGTTGCTCTTTCTACGCGGTTAGTGCAAAATAAAATTTATTATTTTAGATAATTTAATACAATATGGTAATAGTTCTTTTCTACCCTACCTTCCTACCTACCTGCCTGCCTACCTACCTACTTACCTATCTATCTGTCTATCTATCTATCTGCCTACCTACCTACCTACCTACCTACCTATATTAGTGTCTGATTTAATTTAGAAGAGGGGTTGGCCTAATTAAAGGCTCTAATTTATTTGAATTGTTCTCTATAGCCGTTTGCTAGCTGTATATTTAAATAGTAGTTGTCTAGAGTGCCTCCCTAAAAGGCTTTAATTTAATTTAGTAATAGGCTAATATTAAAGCTCTAGTTTAATTCGATTAATTAATTAATTAAATTGTTTGTAGTGTTCGCTAGCTAGTTATTTAAATGGTTATTGTCTAGTTTTAGCGATGGTCGTCTAGTTCTAGCGACAGTCCTCTACTAGTTGCCGTTCTAGTGCCTCCCTAGGTAGGGAGGATATAAGGAAGGAAGAATAGGTAAAAAAAAATAAGGTAGCTATATAGGGGGGATACTTGGCAGAGGTATATGTAAAGGCTATTAGGAATATAGCAGGGACCTAATACAGAACCTCTATACATAGAGCTTCGCGCAGAGCCTTATGCAGAGCCTCTATACATAGAGCTTTATATAGAGCTTTATGCAGAGCTTTATATAGAGCCTCTATATATAGAGCTTTGTATAGAGCTTTGTGTATATTATAGTACGTGCTGACTATTAAGGTATAAAGTATAAGGTAACTGTATATAATTAACAAACGATATTATATAAAGAGCTATATATAGGAGGTAAAGTAGGATATATATACGCGTGCGTATAGGGTTAGTGCTTAGGGGTTAGGTCTGTGCTTATATTATAACAACGCCAAGTTATAATAACGCGTTAGGTCAGTGCTGTAATAGTGCAGAGCTTTGTTAACGACTTAGTCAATCGAGGCACGAGCACGGCAAGAGGGTCGCGCAAGCCTATACGATTGGATTGTCTATAAACGAGGATCCAAAGCTAGAGAAAGGAAAGGAGAAGAAGGGCAGCGTCGCTCGAAGTCTTATACAATCCTCAAGTCACGTAAGCTTACGTGACTCTGCGTCTACCATAACGTCTACCATAATCCACCGTTTTCCACCAGCGCCGTAACATTACCCCTCCCTCTAAAAAAAGCCTGCCCTCAGGCTTTATAGTCCGTATTATACTCATAGGGCGTTTTTATCTTTATACTCTTCTAGTAGCTTATCGCCTTTATTATGCTAGCATTCCATCCATTTGTCTAGGTATTTTGGCGGTCTAGGTTTGTTAGGGTAACGGCTATAAAAGTCCTAAAGCTTATGGGGGCTACCTATAAAGTTCTATATAGGGTACCAAGTAGGGTCCAGGTCATATCCTTTCCAACTAATACGATACTTTAGCGTTCCCCTTATAAGTTTACAGGCTAGTATTTCTTTAATTTCCCATTTATTGTCAACATTAACTTAAATTAGTAGGGGCGGTTTATTCTTTTATCTAGGTAGTGGGTTATTTATAGCTTTCTATAGCTTATCTGGCAAGAAGATAGGGTAGACCTTAATTAAATCTAAGAGCTTTACTTTGTATAAATTGCCTCTCTTCTTAAGGACCTTATATGGTCCTGCCATCTAATAGTCTAGCTTATAGCTAAGCCGTTCTGTCTTCTAGTTCTTTGTTATAATCTAGACATTATCGCCTACGGTAAAGTCAGGCTTACGCCTATACTTATTTACCTACTATTCTATTAATTTCTAGGCCTTTTCTAGGTTTATATAGGCTACTTTCTAGGCTTCTTCTAAGCGTTTAGCGTAATGCCGTGCTTCCTTATGAGATAGTTTTTCGCGTACGGTTTATGGCCCTTTTAGTCTTTCCCAGTTAAAGCTTATATAAGGTAAATACCCTATTTCTAGCTAAATAGGTGCAAATCCTATAGAGTTATGGGGTAGGGTAGCCTGGGTATAGTCTATTAGAGATAGTAGTTTGGCCTAATTATCCTAAAAGTAGTTAATAAAGGGTTGGAGTCTCTAGTCTAAATACTAGTTTACAATCTCCGTCTAGCCGTCTATTTAAGAGTGGTATGCCATAGAAAGCTTTAGCTTAATGCCTAAGATCTAGGTAAACTTATTCTAGAAAGCTAATATAAATTACGGCCTATAATTAGATATAATAGTATCTAGTAGTCCGTAAATTCGGTAGACGTAGTAGATATATAGTTAGGCCGCCTCTTTAGTATTAATATTCTTATAATAAGGGATTAAGAACAGGCGCTTACTAAAGCGGTCAACTATAACTATAGCCATATTATATCCGCTACGGTCTATAGGTAGCTTATAGAAATCTATAGAGATATACTACTAGGGGCGCTCTGGTATTAGGAGTGGTTTTAATAATTCTAAGGTCTTATTTTATAGGATTGTAAATCTATAGCAGCTGTTGCAGTTCCGTATATAACAGTTAATATCTATAACTATTCTAGGCTAGTAGTAGCGATTGCCAATAATCCTGCGGGTCTTATTTTTTCTAGGGTAGGCCATAGAGACCTAGGTATGTACTTTAGCAATAAGCTAAGTCTATAAGTTTTGTTTCTCTACTACTACTAGCCGTTTCTAATACTTAAGTAATCCATTTTTAAGAGACTATGGGCTAGTAACATTCTTTGCTTTTTTACGGTACTTCTGTAAAGAAGGGGCCGTATAATTTACTTACAGTAGCTTATTAATAAGGTCAAGTTCTATAGTATTAATAGGGTACATCTTGGCCTTTATAGGGTCTGTATTTAGTTTTGCCTATATTTAGGGATTAAGGTGCTCTAGTTATAGCAGTATTTAGGTCTATAATATAATCTTTATAGCTATCTAGTTATCTAGGTCTTGTTTACGCCTTATAAGGGCATCTACACAGTTAGTTACGCCTAGCCTATATATAATTAGAAAGTGGAACTAAGATAAGATATCCACCTAGCGTGAAGCCAATACTAGCCGTTTTTTAAGCTTATTAAAGGCCTGCCTATATATGGCGTTAAAGTAGAAGGGCTAGTCTTTTCTAGTAAGACGGTTAAGGGGCCAGGCAATCCTACTATAGTTCTTAATAAAGCGTTAGTAGAAGTTACAGAAACCTAGGAATAACTATACACCCTTTATAGTTCTTAGGAGTTCCTATTAATTAATTACAGCTATTTTTTCTAGGTTTGCCTTAATTCCGTCTATACTAATAATAAACCCTAAATACTTAGTGCGCTTAATACTAAATTTTAACTTCCTAATATTAGCCTGGAGACTAGCTTCGCGGAGCTATTATAGGACTTTATAGATATGCTCCTTATGTTCCAGTTTATTCTTAGAGTATATTATAATATTATCTAGGTAGGCTATGCAGAAGTCATTAAGGTAGTTAAAGAGTACGTCATTTATATACCGTTGGTATATAGCCGGTCCGTTAGTTAGTCTAAAAGGTAGTACTTTATATTTATATAATCCGTAGCGGGTCTAAAATATAGTAAGATCTTTAGATCCAGGGTTTATTCTAATTCAGTAAAAGGCCTGGCGGATATTAAGCTTTATAAAAATCTTAGCCTTATTTATACAGACTAGTATTTCTTAAAGTAAGGGCAGCGGATATTGGTCTTTGTGGGTTATATAGTTTAGTTTATAGTAGTTAATATAGAAACAGAGTCCACTGTTTAGCTTTTTTATAAAGAGAATGGGTAAGGTAAAGGGGACTTAGCTAGGCTCAATAAAGCCCTTATTAAGGTTATTAATAAAGTACTGCTTAGTAGCCTATAGCTTATTAGTAGATTACTAGCAGAGGGGGCTATAGCTAAGGGTGTTTTCTTTATTGGGCTTAATCTTAATCTTATAGTTATATAGTTAGTAAGGCGGGAGTATATTAGATACTACTTTAGAGAATACGTCCTTAAATTCCTAGTATTAATGGAGTAGTTTCTATTCTACTAACTCCTTATCTATAAGCTTACTTTCCCTACTAAGCTGGTTATAGGCTAGGGCTTCCTTGTCTTTAATTATCTGGTTAATTTTGTATAAGCTAGTTATAAAGGCAATAGTATTAGGCCGTTTTAAGTTCTGGTAGAACCCTATAGCACTAATATAGCAGATATTAACTAGTGGGAGGTTTATAGGTTTTTTTATAGACGTTCTATAGACCGTATTTTACAGAGGAGGGTTTATAACCCTCCTTAGCTCCTTCTATAAGTTATCTTTCCGGTTTATATATTTAGTACAGTATCCAATATTCCTTACTATTCTTTATAGCTGTATAGGGCCTAAGCTAGCTGACTTATTACTAACTTCCTAGGTTTCTAGTGCTGGTGGTGCGATATTGGTGGTCTAGGGGCGGCGTAGTATATAGACCCGTTGCGGATCAAGCTATATATCTTTCTTAAAGGCCTAGTCCCTATATATAGCATCGGCCTAGTAAACGGTATCTATCTATAGCCGTATAAGGTTTTCCATTATAATCCTGATTTTCTTTATAAAAGAAGGTGTTGGGGGTAGGGTTTTAGGCCAGATAAGCCGTCTACTTTATATATTAAGCTGTAAGCCTAAATAGGCTAGCTATTTTCTTCCTAAGATTATATTGTAGCTTCCTAGGTCTATAATAGGAAAGGGGATATTATACTACCTTTATTTGTCTACACAGAGGTAAATCCACAAGATAGTCGTAATAGGTAGTCCTATCCGTCCGTTATACCCGCAAATAGGAATTGGTTTGGGTAGTTCCTTAAGGGGTACATTTAAAAAGCCAGCCAGCTTTATAGTATACTGCGTATCTATTAAGGCAAAGGCATTTGCTCCAGAGTTAGCCAAAGCAGAGGTTAAAACTTAATATCTATTATAGAATAAAGTATAAGGGATAGTGCAGCTTCTTCCACTAACTAGCCGACCCAGATTAATATGTAATATATTAATTCCTTTTAACCCTAAAGAGGAGTTTTGCTCTAGGGTTCCTCTTTTTCTAACTCTATACCATCCTCCTAAATTAATAGGACCTTGTTTATCTTTGCCGCTATTAGGTAGTTTTTTATAAAGTGGTCTTTTTAGCCGTATAAGAAGTAGGCTCCTTAATTGCTAAGGGCCTATCTATAGGGGTTGTTATATATAGGTCAAGTATTTGCCAGACCCGCAGTAGGGCTAGCTGCACGGCTAGCCGCTAGGTTAACAGTAGGTAGTATAGTTAGTGCTATAGGAGTTGCAGATCTTACTAGGGCGCTATAGCCCATTTTTATAGTACTTATGTTCTAGTTGGCAGAGCTTTTAGTCTTATACCGCTTAGTACGTGCCTTAATTTGGCGGAGGCCCCAGTTAATAGCTAAATACTGGTCTATAAGTTCCTTTAGCATCTATATAGTAGTATAAACTAGCAGCACGGCGCGCTATAGGTCTAGGATAAGCTTATTAAAGAGGTCTAGCATTAAATCTTCCTAGGGGATTTAAGCCTATCTGGCTAGGTATAGAAAGCGGGTCTAGAAGACCAAGAAGGTCTCTGTTGTTTTTATATTAAGGGCTTTATAATTAAGGTAGGCGTTCTATATCTTAAAGGGGTCCTTATAAATAGAAGATAGGTAGTTAACTATCTTCTCTCTAGAGAGGAAGGGGTCTGCTAAGTCCTAGGCATATTACGGACGTAGATACGTCTATACGTCCCTACCAGTACGGCCAAAGACGTAGGCCATTTTAGCTTAGGTAGTAGGGAAGTGGTCTATATTAACTTTAAGCTTATCTTATAGTTAAAGCTTCCAATTATTAAATATAGGGTTAGTTCCGTCTATAAGTAACAGAGGGTCCACAACCTTTACAGACCGCGATAATACTAATGCTATGCATTAGGCTAGGGCCTTAAGGACTATAGTAAGTCTCTAGGTGTTTAATAACTCCTTACTAAGTATAGGGGTATCTCTGGTTTTAAGTAGCTCTTAAAGCCGTTTAATTTTAGCATTAGCTATTGCGAGCTCTTCCTAGGGGGTTAAAACGGCGACTGTTTTATTATTAGAGGTATTTGCGGGTCCTATAGCGGCTTTGCCAGCTACTGTATTTCTTGGCATAATAGTAGGGGTATTAGGTAATTTCCGGTGTTTGTTTATTTCCTAGGGGGTTCTGGTCTGTACGTGTCCTATTCTTAGGTTTTGCGTTCTATTCGTGTTCTTTTAGTTCTTAGGGGTCTGTCCTGTCCTTATAGTCCTATTAATATCCTTAGGGTCCTATTCTGTGTCTTTGTCCTGTTTATAGCCTTATAGATATATTTAAGTTCCTTCTTAGGAAAGAAGAGTAGTGACAAGCTTTAGATAATATTAGCGACTTAGTCAATCGAGGCATAAGCACGGCAAGAGGGTCGCGCAAGCCTATACGATTGGATTGTCTATAAACGAGGATCCAAAGCTAGAGAAAGGAAAGGAGAAAAAAGGCAGCGTCGCTCAAAGTCTTATACAATCCTCAAGTTACGTAAGCTCACGTGACTCTGCGTCTACTATAACGTCTACTATAATCCACTATTTTCTACTAGCGTTATAACAAGCTTTATATAGAGCTTTATATAGAGCTTTATGCAAAGCTTTAGGGGTAGTAATTTTAATATTTATTAATAAAGTATATATAAAATATAAAATATAAAATATTTTAAAATTATTAAAATTATAAATTATACTTTTATGCATGCTTACTAATATTTAAAAATTATTAAAATATTAAAATAATACTTTTATACTTTTATATATGCTTACTAATATTAATAAAATATAAAAATTATACTTTTATATATGCTTAGTAATCTTATAGTTAGTACTTAGTAGCTAAATGCTAAGACTTAATTATAAATGCCGCATTTAGCTGCTAAAATGCTAGAAAATGCTAAAATGGCAGAAAAGTAAAATCAAATGCTGGTAAATTTTTTCCTAACGGATGCTAAGGAAAAAGTAATTTATAAAAAGGCAAGACTGTATATTTAGAGAGATAAGCAGACCCCTAACATTAACTATTTTAAGATATTTACGTCTATTGTATAATATAACACCTTTAGGTTCTTAATAGCAAAGGTAGTAGCTAAAGACCTTAAACTTAACCACATTAACGTTAAAACTACATTCTTAATGTAACGGGACTAGACCAGTTACAGTAGGAATGTCTCAGTGAAACACTCGACAGATAAATTCCGACGCTTTAATCAAATTCCGCCAACTCGATTAATTTCCACCAAATTCCACTGACGTGATGGAATTTGGTCGAAACCTATCGAAATCCACATAGGCTTATCCCACGCGTCTACTGCCAAGACCCCAAATATTTAGTTACAAGTTTCCTATATTCCTTTCTCTTCTTTACGCAACGTCTTGTTCTCTGCAAGAGCTATATACCCTTAGATTTAGATAGAATTTATATTGTTCCTTTAAATCTTCCTTAAAGCCTCTTCGCGCCCTTACACTATATTGCATTAAAATAACTATTATTAAAATAGCAAATGAACCTAAATCCCCTTTAATAACTATAATGTAAGAGGCCAGCCTAACCGGAACGTATAATTATCTAATCGACAGTGTCACAAGTAAGTAGAAGGTAAGTCAAAGGTAAGTTAAAGGTAGAATGAGTTTTACGTATTAAAGGACAAATGCTTCTAACCACTTCCATTTAGAGACTAATCGCTGGTTCTTCTCTAGAGGAGAACTAGCTTCCTATATAAACCTTCTAAAACACTAGTAAAACCTTTCGCCCCTATCTATCTAACTATATCTCTTCTGGAATATATATAGGACGTAGGCAGGACATTAATAAAACCTCCTACTATTTTATCTGATATGTACCTCCTAGGGGATTCTATTACAATTGCCTCCCCTTTAAAGGTCTTGGTCCTCCAAGACTTCGCCTCTTAATAATCTCTTATAGAGTTCCGGCTAAAACCACTAGGGAAATTCTTTAGTGGAAAGGTACTCTATAATGCGGCTTATTACCGGTTCTTTACTAGCGTAGAACCTTACTTTATCTTTCTATTCCTCCGCTCTTATTCCACTATAGCTCTTATAGTGCCTTTATAATGGAACTTTAATAATAATAATAAAAATTGGATAGGATTTACCTTCCTTATTATAAGAATTTATTATAAGCTAATCTGGGGGTTGTCCTATATAACGCGTTAACTAGCCACTATCCCCATTTACCTAAAATGGGTCTTAATGATAACGTCTTAATATTAATTTCTTTTAGTTTATAAGCTGTCGTCTCTTACGCGTCTTTCTATTAACAACACCATTTATCTCGCCTTTTAGCAGACCGTTTTTTATTATATCTCAGCTTTTAGCTTTCGTATCTCCAGCTATTCTTTCTTCCACTGCTCTGTTCTCTTCTTACGACATATCTATAGGTAACAGGATCCCCATTTTATCTCCTTAATAATACTAACTTCCTATAGTGTTCTTTTGCAATGGCTCGTAATCGTACTACGCGTCCCCAGACTAGCGGCGGCGTTGTCCCTACTCCATTAGTATTATAGACCACTTCTATTACTTCTATAGTGGTTTCTCTGAAGTGCTGCCATTATTGCGTTTACACGCTTATATTAGATCTATCCTACGCCTATAAGATCCCGCGCTCTGGCGAGAATAGATTTAAGTGTTCCTACTATCACAGTTAGAAAAAGACCTATGTTCTAGTATTTCCTATTCCATCCTATTCTAGACTTTACTAACTATATTAAATCCCCGCTATTTACGCGCGTAAGGCTCACCGGCTCTAACGCGCTATTAGGGATTTCCGTCTACATCAAAATAGTAATAGACGGGGATAAAAGGTATCTTCTATTACTTATAGCCTTTTTAATTTAATAAGGGTTTCTACTGCTGTAGAAACATAGCAATCTTAGATATATAGTGTCTGGGAGCGTATATATAAGCAGCTCGTTTTTATAAATAATAATATTTATACTCTTACGCGGGCCTTTCTAGCTAGGTAAATCTCTTTAGTAATACATTTAGGAACTATACTAACTCTTTAGTTGTTAACTTTCTAATCCCAGCCTAGATACCAATTTAGAGCCTAGGGATAATACTAAGGATAATAATAAAGATAAACGTTCTCCCCGCCAGTCCCCTAGTTATAGTGGTCCGTCTAGTTCTCACTACTCTAAGAAGAATGTTAGTAAGAATACTAATACTTCCAGGGATAGAAGTGTTAATAATACTACCAACAATAACATTAAGATAGAGGAGGAGGCTCCCGTTACTACTTCTAGTATTTAAGTTATTATCTTATTCTTTCTTTCTTCTTATAGGATAGCTTCGTAGGGTGCCTCTCTAGTGCCTCCAGAATACCCTAGTACTAGGAATTAACTTTATACTTTAGGGATGCCTCTATTCTTATTTTTGGTAACAGTCTATATAAAAGCAGTATACCGCTATAATCTCCATATATAATGAACGGGTGGTGTTTTTATAGGTGCTTTACAATTTCTTAAAATTTCTAAATCTTTATTCTATATCTTTTTAGTCCTCTTTATATTATTAACTCTACTGCGTATCTCTAATGTCAGACCGGATACTCTCCTTTTATCCCTAGGGAATCCTTTTAAGTCCCTAGGGCTCCTTCTTCTAGTGCTACTACTTATTCTTAAACAGCGTCTTCTTTAGATAGCATCCCTAGTGGTTTTTATATAGATCCCTATAGCTTTCTTTTATAGGATTCTAGGATCCCTATTATAATAGCAAAACATTCCCGTTTCTAATGCCTGTGCTTAACCTTATAGTTTTAATTTACAGGGTCTTCCCTATTATCTCGCCTATAGCATATCTAGAACCGTTACTGAATTCTGATTTATAGTCTTTAGGAAAGTTTTAATTACCGTATTATATCCTAGCTAAAGGTGCTCCTTAGGTTCCCAACTATTATATACTTAGGAGTATCCTTCCTAATAAACCAAAAATTCGCGTTTCTTCTAACGCTATCTTTAATTAAGAATGTCTTTTATATTCCATTCTAGTTCCCCATTAATTTCGCTAGGTAGGGGTAGTTCTATACCATCTCTTCTCCAATATAACTCTAATAAGGAAACATAAAATATAGGATATATTAGATATAATTTTAGCAATTCTAATTTATAGGCTTAATTTCCTTTAGTTTTCCTAACTACCTTAAAGGGTCTAAGCCACCTATAGTCCAGCTTCTTCTTAATACGTTTTATCCAGATATTTTTTATAAATAGTAAGACTTCGTCTCCTATTTTAAATTCTTTAGGCATATATCCCTTATTATAGTACCTTTTTTATATAGCCTAGGCGTCTAGCAAGTACTTTTCAAGTTCTTCTCTATAAATTCTTATTTGCTTAATTCTCTCAGACGCCGCCAGTGCCTCTCTTTTAGGAATAATGTCCTTAACATTCTAGGGGTTATTTGCTTTTACCCCAAACAGTGCTTTATAAGGGGTCATTTTTGTGCTGCTATAGATGCTTATATTATATATATATTGCGCCAAAGCTAACCATAATGGCCAATTATCCTATTAATAATTAATATAGTAGCAGAGGTAGTGTTCTAATAACATATTTAGACGCTCTATTTGCCCATCTATTTACAGGTAAAAGGCAGTGCTTATCCTTTACCATATCTTTAATAAGAGACAGAATGAAGACTAAAATGCGCTATTAAATACGGTACCTCTATCAGATATAATTCCCCTTAGTATACTAAACAGGAGCCACCGCTCCAAAAACAGGTCTGCCAGTTTTACTACTGTAATTATTATTAAAATAGTAAAGTACCCTAAAAACTTTGTATATCTATTAACGATTATTAGGATAGTATTAGCAACCTCTCCAGTTCTTATTTTAGTAGGGGGTAAGCCTATTATAAAATCCATTGTTAATTCTAATATAGGTCCCTATAGAATAGGAAGCACTAATAACTTACTATATAGGCAATACCTAGGTATCTATACCCTTTAGCACGTATTATATCTTAATATATAGTCCTTAACTTCTTTAAACATTCTATCCCAAAAGTATTTCCTTTAAACGGCCTTAAGGGTCCTATTGGCACCATAGTGACCCATTGGCAAAATATGGTACCCTACCAATAGCCTCAATGGTTGGTGGTTGACGCAATTGGCGCGCAGTTAAGGGCATTTGGCAACTCAACCGACTAGCCTATATCATGTTTTTTTAACACGCAGCCTGCGCGCAGCCTGCGAGCAACCTATGCGCAACCTACGCGTAACCTGCCAGCAATCTACGCATTTAGCAACCACAATTATATTTACCTCTTTTATACTAATAGCATATTTTAAATAAATAAAAGCTACTTTAAGGCTATTTATAAGGCTAGCAAAATAAATATTACTATTTTAGATAATTTAATATAATATAGCAATGGTTCTCTTCTACCTATCTACCTATTAACTTACTTACCTGCCTATCTACCTACCTACCTGCATCGCCTACCTGTCTGTATTGCCTACCTATTTATATCTGCCTACCTATCTATATCTGCCTACCCGTTAGCATCTACCTACCTATCTGTATCTGCTTGCCTATCTGTATCTACTTGCTTATCTGTATCTGCTTACCTATCTGTATCTATCTACCTGTCTGTATCTGCTTACCTGTCTATATCTACCTACCTATCTGTATCTACCTACCCGTTAGCATCTCCCTGTTTGTGCCTACCTGTCTGTGCTGCCTTGATTCAATTGATCGATTAAATCGTTTATAGTATTTGCTGGCTAGTTGTTGTTGTCTGGCTCTGGCGACGGTCGTGTGGTTCTAGTAACGGTTAGTCGTCTAGTTCTAGCGACGGTTGTCTGGCTCTGGCGACGGTCGTCTGGTTCTGGTAACGGTGGTCTAGTTCTGGCGACGGTCGTCTGGTTCTGGTAACGGTGGTCTAGTTCTGGCGACGGTTGTCTGGTTCTGGTAATGGTGGTCTAGTTCTAGCGACGGTCGTCTGGCTCTAGCGACGGTCGTCTGGTTCTGGTAACGGTGGTCTAGTTCTAGCGACGGTCGTCTGGCTCTGGCGACGGTCGTCTGGTTCTGGTAACGGTCGTCTGGTTCTAGCGACGGTCGTCTAGCTCTGGCGACGGTCGTCTAGTTCTAGTAACGGTGGTCTAGTTCTGGCGACGGTGGTCTGGTTCTGGCGACGGTCGTCTAGCTCTGGCAACGGTCGTCTAGCTCTGGCGACGGTCGTCTGGTTCTGGTAACGGTCGTCTAGTTCTGGCGACGGTCGTCTGGTTCTGGCGATGGTCGTCTGGTTCTGGCGACGGTCGTCTAGTTTTGGCGACGGTCGTCTCCTACCTGCCTGCCTACCTGCCTACCTACCTACCTACCTGCCTGTGTCAGTGTATGATTTAATTTGGGGGAGGGGTTGGCCTAATTAAAGGCCCTGATTATATTCAAACGGTGGTCGTTTAGGGTGCCTCCCTAGGAGGCCTTGATTTGATTTAGTAATAGGCCAATATTAAAGCTCTAGTTTAATTTAATTAATTAATTAATTGAATTATTCGTAGTATTTGCTAGCTGGTTATTTAAACGGTTATTATCTGGTTCTAGCAACAGTCGTCTAGTTCTAGCGACAGTTGTCTAGTTCTAGCAACGGTCCTCTACTAGCTGCCGTTCTGGTACCTCCCTAAATAGGGAGGATGTAAGGAAGAAAGGGTAAAAAATAAGGTGGCTATATAGGGCGCTATCGGGAATATAGTGGGGACCCAATGTAGAGCTTCGCGTAGAGCCTCTGTACGTAGAGCTTCGCGTAGAGCCTCGTGCAGAGCCTCGTGCAGAGCCTCGTGTAGAGCCTCCGTACGCAGAGCTTCGCGCAGAGCCTCTATACGTAGAGCTTCGTGCAGAGCCTCTATACGTAGAGCTTCGTGCAGAGCCTCTGTACGCAGAGCTTCGTGCAGAGCCTCTATGCGCAGAGCTTCGTGCAGAGCCTCTGTACGCAGAGCTTCGTGCAGAGCCTTGTGTAGAGCCTTATGCAAAGCTTCGTGTAGAGCTTCGTGCAGAGCTTCGTGCAGAGCTTCGTGCAGAGCTTCGTGCAGAGCTTCGTGCAGAGCTTCGTGTAGAGCTTTGTGTCGAGCTTTATATAGAGCTTCATGTAAAGCCTTGTATAGAGCCTTGTGCAGAGCCTCTAAGTAATAAGACTATATAAGATTATATAAGATTATATTAGATAATATATAATAGTTAAATATATAATTGCATATTAAGAAATATATAGTTACCTTTTAAAGTTGCTAAGTAGGTTAACTGCGTGTTATTTAACTTTTAAGTAGGTTAAC
>Ga0307507_10004994_pt1 | contig 22469 bp, 4 predicted proteins | sample 7_EM_MG_FD_207223 | JGI IMG/M metagenome (GOLD analysis project Ga0307507, IMG submission 207223) | Populus trichocarpa ectomycorrhiza microbial communities from riparian zone in the Pacific Northwest, United States - 7_EM | ecosystem: Host-associated > Plants > Roots > Unclassified | place... | reverse complement strand
AAGGCTCTAGAAACGTTTATTAATATAAACACTCTATATATATAAGTTAAAGGTTAGGTTAAAAGGGAGTAGGAGTATAATATTCTATAAACCCTAACTTAAACTAGCTAATTAGGATTTTCTATCCCTAGAATAGAAAATTGCTATTAGCTCGCTTACTACTAGCGCCTTAGCGGCCTACCTATCTTTATATTATCCGCCAAATTTTACTAACTACTGCATTGTCGCATATTGTTGCATATTATTTGGTATTATTATACACTGTCTAGTATTATCGCATCCTATCTGTTTATATATATATAGATGGCAACTATAAAAAGAAGAGTTACTAGTATTAGGAATAAGGCAAGTTGCTATCACGCTAGGTATATTGCCGTTATGTGTTAATATGGCCCTAGCGTAGTAAGGAACCTTAAGTTCCTTACCCCTTTCCTTATTCCTATTAAGAATTAATTAACGATTATTATACTATCTACGAACTGTAGCTATATAATATTACCTTATATTACCAACAGTATCTAAGGCACTATATTAATTACGCATAGAATAATTAGGTATTACTATTACCAATTATATAGTTTATATATAATATAATACCACAAGAAGGAATGGGAATATTACTATTTAAGGCGAATTACGGATATAAGCCAAGATTATTATTATCGCCATATTAAGTAAAGAAGATAAGCAGCATAGCTAAAGAAAGAATGGAGACTTTAATAAATCTTTATACAGACCTTAAAGAAATAGCTAAACTAGTATAAGAGTGAATAAAAAGGTACTATAACGCTAAGAGATCTAAGGGACCAGATCTTAAGGAGGGAGATAAAGTATAGCTACTACACAAATTTTTTAAAAGTTAACAACTAAGTAAAAAGTTAGACTATATTAGACTAGGACCTTTTAAAATTAAATAAAGAATTTTATTAGTTATATATAAGTTAAACCTACCAGCCAGAATAAAAATCTACCCTATACAGCATGTTGCAATACTAGAGCCAGCATATAGAGACATTAAACCACTAGTCTATAAGGCAGACATATATAGAGGGCAAAAGGAAGATAAATAGCAAGTTTTAAAGATTATTAGTTATAAGGACGTAGATAATAAAACATGGTATAAAGTAAAGTAGATAGGCTATAGTAAGACTACCTAGGAACTACTAAGTAATCTAGAGAATGCTATAGGAAAGGTATAGAAGTATTAGAGAAAAGTAGGTTAGGGAGCATAGAAAAAGAATTGCTAAAGGACAAGTTACCTAAGGGGAACTTAGGAGGAGCAACTACTATATTACTTAGAGTTATTTCCTTCTTTAGAGACTCTACTCTCTTATTACCTAACTTAGTAAGACCCTACTTAACTAGTTTCTACTTCTTAGAACAAACCTTCTTATACACCTCCTTAAGATGGAGTAACTAAGCGGACGCTATAATCTAAGTATCTAAGGCTTTCTGCTCCGCATCCTAAGAATGCTTAAGCTTAGCTAGGGCCCACACTAGGTTACTGTTAAGTTTTATAGCGGCAGATTAAACGCAAGACCCTATAATAAATTACTTAGGGAACTTAAAGACTATTAAGAGTTATAGGACGCGTATACTTAGCATTAGAGGAAGAGCAAATGTTATAGGATAATTAAACGTTTGCTTTAGTGCACTCTAAGTAGGAAGAGGGTTATTAAGATAAAGGACTTACTAGCGCAATATAAACTAACCCCTCCTTCGCACAATAAGAACATGGAAACGGTATTATTTTACCTAGTAACAGTATAGTAGCAATAGTGCAAGCATAATATTACGCATATAAAAAGGAAGATGCTTTAGGTATAATAAGTAAAGATATTAACTAAGTTAATTAAACGGATATTACACCTCTAGTAAACAACTTAGAGATGTTAGGAATCTTTAAGGATAAAGATAAAGAAGAGGGAGATAGTATTATAAATAGCTTAAATACAATATTATAACTACTTAGGGAAGAGTTAGAGGAAGCTAGTTAGTTAATATAGGCACGGTCTAGAATAGAACTAGTAGAGCTATATAACAAGGAATGGTAACTAAGGTTATATAGTATACTATATATTAAACGCGAGGTGTTGGTTATATAAGGGGATATTACATAGCTATAATTCATAAATAGTATAATAATTATTTAATTAATTCTTAATAGAAATAAGGAAAGGGGTAAGGAATTTAAGGTTCCTTACTATACTAGGGCCACGTTAATACGTGATAGCAATATGCCTAGTATAATAGCAACTTGCCTTATTCCTAATACTGGCAACTCTTCTTTTTATGGTTGCTATCTATATATATATAAACAGATAGAATATAATAATACTAGATAGTATATAACAATACCAAATAATATACAACAATATGCAATAATACGGCAGTTAGTAGAATTTAGCAGATAACGCAAAGATAGGTAGGCTGCTAAGGCACTAGTAATAAGCAAGCTAATAGCAATTTTCTATCTTAGAAATAGAAAATTCTAATTAGCTAGTTTAAGTTAGGGTCTATAGAATATTATACTCCTACTCCCTTTTAACCTAACCTTTAACTTATATATATAGAGTATTTGTGTTAATAAACGTTTCTAAAGCCTTGTTTAGGTTTGCCTTTATTATTATATCTACTAGGTTATCTTAACCGTTAATTTATTAAATCTTAAAGAGTTCTTGCTATTTGTAGGATTAATAAAGTGCTATAATATTAATTATAAGGCGCTTCTCCTTTATAGTACTAAGCTTAACTAAGCACTTATAGAGGGAGTATAAATTAGTGCATATAATTATAGGGATAATAAAAAGTTTAAGTTAATTTATAATTATCTTTAGGGTAGTTCTAATTATAATTGCTATATTAACTCCGCTAACTATTCCGTATATCTCTAACGCTAGAACGCTTTAAGTAACGCGCTTACTCTTAGTTAAGCTCTAATAGATAAGATTACTATAGATTATAAAGTTATTCTCTCTAGTAAATTTATTTATAATAATAATCTTATATCCTAACTAGGAGCTAAAATCTTTATTATTTATAAATAATCTATTAACAAATACAAAGAGCTTAGTAGTAGGAAGATTAATAGGCATATAGAGTAGTCCCTAATTAAGATAGTTTATTTGCTAGAAAAGGCGTTTATTTAGGGTAAGAATATTATCTTTAGTTAGTTCCTGGTATTAGGCGGTAATAGAGAGATTAAATAAAGCCTTAGGTTAATAGATAAAAGTAATATAAGCTCTATAAGCGCGTTGCTCTATATATCCTTACTTTAAAGAATTAGTATTAATAACGTTAATCTTCTTACCTTAACCCTTTTGGCGTAAAGTAATAGAATCCTTGTTTAGGGAGAGGATGTATCTATTAAAAAGTAATAGTATTATTAAACTAAGCTTTTCCTTTAGCTTTACTATAAGATTTACCTTTACTAACTTATCTTTTTTAAGAGCTAAGAATTGGTCGTCTCCTAAGATAATTATATTATTAGTTTATATACTGATAATTCTAAATAGAGTTTCTATGGTTATAATTAGGAAGTATAGGTTAAATATAGAAGTAGTTATTAAAAGCTTCTCTTTATAGTGCTTACTATAGGTAGCCTACTAATAGGTTCCTGCCTTTATAATTCTATATAATAGCTTAAGCACAACCATAATTATATCTTTAGGATATTGGTGACGAATTTACTCTAAAAGGTATACTAATATTAGGCGCTAAAGGTGCATCTCTAATTGGGTATAGGCCTAAGTAATATCTTATAAATAAACCGCTATTCTATTTTTTATTAAGGAGGGAGCTAGTGTAATAATAACTTACTAACTAGCTTATTAAATTATAGGAGATTATATAAGAATTACCTCCTTACTATTATTATTATAACCTTAGATAACAAGCCTTAATTTCTTAAATAGGGCATTAGTAGCTTTACCCTTAATTTTATTAACTATTCTTAATTTAAAGATGTAAACTTTATTAAACTTAGTAGGGTTATATTTCTTAAATTTAAAAACTCTTTTTATAATAAGACTATTAATCTCCTACTTATTAGATACTTAAAAAGGAGCTTCTAAAGTTATAATATAACCTTTCTTTTAGAGCTATTTTGTAAGTTTAAAGTTAGCCTTCTCCTTAGCTATTATAAAGGCTATTAATAGCTTAACTCTATTCTTAATAGCAGTAATAAATTGCTCTTTAAAATTAATAAAATGTTAGCAATTTTATAATCCCTTTAGGCAACCTCTACCATATTATAGTTGCGGTGTATCTACTATAATTATATTAAAATTGTGGTCGCCTTCTAGAGTATATTAATTATGGCTTTCCTCTAGGGTATTTTCTATAGTATTCTATAAAGGCTTAAAACTGTTATCTTTATAGTAAGGCTTAATAATAGTTAAACGGAATTAAGTAGGTCTATAAGGTATTTAAATAGTATAAGTCTAGCCATTAATTATAATAAGTTAATATAGGCCTAACTATTCTCCCTTTTTACGCTATACGCGTACCTTAGACTGGAGTGGCAGATTAAGTATAGTTAAGGTATTTAGGCCATTTCTTATTCCTAGTACATTATTAACTTAGTATATAGTGTAAAGACATTATACCTCCTTTATTGCCTTGCAAATAGCCTTAGTTCATTATATAATAGAGGGAGATAATAGAGAATTGTTAGTTATTTAAGGGTAGGCGCTAAAGACTAATAATATAGGTATAAGTCCATCTAGGCTAGCAGAATTGTTAATAGCTTTAATAGCTATTTATAAGGTAAGTTCTTTACTAGCGTCCTCTAGTTCTAAAGAGATAATCTTATATACGCGGTATAATAGTGTGTAATATTACTCCACTTTTCTAATACTATTATATGCCTTAATAGGGACTTCCTTAACCTTAATTACTATTACCTTTATCTATTATTAAAACTTTGTAGATAAGAAGTTCTTTCTTATATTATAGACAATTTAATTAGGGGGTCCTAGGTAGATATTAATCTAGTATAACTAAAGGGTATCCTATATATTCCTAGCTAATATATCCTTTAAGAATTATGCGGCTTAAAAGGAGGTTAAGAAGTTAATAACTTAGAGTACTAGCTTGCCGCTAAGATATATAACGTTAATAATAATATAGAAGTTAAAGTTATAGTTATCTTTAAGGGTAAACTTAAATCGGCTAGGGGACCTCTAGTTTATTTAGTAGTAGTAGTAGTATTTTATAAGATGCTTAATTGCCTTAACCTTAACTTTATAGCCTACTTGCTAAAGAACCCTAAGCAATTAATAAACAGATAGGTAGCTAAAATGATGGTATAGTTAGCGTAATTCTAACTTAGTTAAGTGGCTTTAAGTAACACTCTTTTCTAGTTAATAAAGAAGCAACTAGGGGTAACCCTATTTGCATATAATAGGCACCTAATTATCTCCCTAAATAAGTATATTCTTAAGGTTATTAAGCCTAACGCTTAATTTATCTATATCTTTAATGCAAAATAGAAACGGAGTGTTTATAGGAATAATGTAAAAAGTAATATACCCTAAGGGGGTTTAAACCCTAATTATACTAAGAGAGATTATAGTACCTTTGCTAAAACGAATTATATATTAGCCTGCCGTTAAATAGTTAATCTAAATAGAGCTATTAAGCTACTAAAGGGCTTAAACTTAAGGTTCTCCTACTATAGATACTCCTACGGCTCTAGTATCCGGTATAATACTATAGAAGACGTTCGCTAAGTATCTATTATTAAAGGAAAATGCGGAGCTCTCCTTTAGCTTATTAAAGATATCTAACTTTATAATAAAATAGAGTATAGATTAGTTATTAAGAACAGTAATAGTTTATATACTATTTACCTTACTATACTTAGTAAAGTATTAGTTAGGTAAGTAGTCCTTAATTTCTATATCTATAAAGAGCTGTTTAGTCTTATTAACCTCACCTTTAAGGTCTTCTATGCCTTTATATTAAACTAGGAAGCTTTAGAAGTAGGCTATAGTAACCTTATAATTTCCAACGTTTCTTATACTTTAACAGAACTTATTATATGCCTCTTTTCGCTTATTAAGGGAGTGTTTAGTTAACTAGTAATTTAGCTTTTTATAAATATAGCACTTCTTCTAGTAATTACTTTGAAATAAACCTTTACTAGGACCTCTATAGTTGCCTTATAGTTAATATTAATTGTACCCTCTTCTGTATTCCCTACTACGGCTACTATATATTTAATCAGTCTAGTTATAATTATGTTAGTCAGAAATACTTAGTTAGGTAGGGTTTTTAGTATAGAACTATTAAGATTCTTATATTTGCATTATAGTACCTACAGCAGAGCATAGCTTAGTATATACTCCTTTAAACATATTTATAGGTTTATATAGCGCCAAGTTATACTTAGAAATGCTATGGTATGCTAAAATAACCTAGTCCCTTAAGCTGTTCTTATTTTAGTAAGTTTTAGTAAGGCTATATTAGATTTTCTAAAGTTTATTAAAGAGTAATTAAAGGCACTTTAAATAAGTCTTTATTAGGTTAGAAGCAATAACTCTCTAAAATATAGTCTCCCGCTATTTAAATATATAAAGTTGGCGATTTTTATTAGTCTTAAAGTAAGCTCTAATAAGCTAAAGCATTACATTAAAGCTATAGTTTTTACCCGTAATATAGTTATAATAGAATGTCGCTGCCCGTCCCTTTAATATAATAGAGAAAGCGTAGTGGTACTAATAGCGTTAAATTCCAACCTTGTTACAACAGTTATAGAAGACCTATAGTTTTACTCTAAGTATATTATATAGTTCTCCTTTAAACTTCTTTTCTTCGTCCAAATATACCTTTATTAGATTCGTGACTTCTCGTAGTAAAGGCTTACTAGTTGGCTAGAGTGGAGGAGGTAGAGGCGGAGCAACTCTAAATAGGAGGGCACCTTTAGGTGGGAGAGTAGCTCTAGGTAGGGGGTTAGCATTCTAGAGGTTTTAATACAAATTAAAGTTACCTTCTAAAGAATATGGGTTGTTTTTAGGTTTCCGTAGTTAATGTATAATCTTAGCTTCTATCCATATTGGTTCTTCTATACTAGTAATAACGGCCTAAATATTACTAGCAATTAGGTTACCGTTCTTAGCAACGTATACCCTATTTCTATAAAGGAAGTCTTAAAAATCCCAAACAATATTAACGTTGCTAAGTGCCTAGGTATTAGCAGTCTATCCTATAAAATCCTCCCTAAAATACTCCTATAGTTATAAATCGGCGTAGTATCTATTTCAGTAGAATATAATATGGTATAGGAGAAAGCCGTTAACTTATTTTATAGTACAAGTTATTATATTAAAGGCGAATTCATCCTAATCTTTATTAATAAGTTTCGCGTGCTCAGCTACCCCTAGTGGTAAGGAGTCTTTCCAGTTATTTAAAGTAGGCGTAGCCATGTTTTTAGAGGGAGGGAAGTGTTATTAGTGTAGGGATTGTCGTTTAGTACGCGTTTGGACGTATATTTGCGATTATAGGGCTTAGGACCAGTTCTGGCCTTAAATCGCGAAGACTCGTAAAGCGTATTATTCTATATAATGGACGCAAGAATCCGTAATCTTAGAAAGGCTTAGGACCAGTTCTGGCCTTTTAGATCCTTAGATTCGTGGAAGAGTTCTATTTAAGATTTAGGACCAGTTCTAACCTTAAAAGACAGCTTCTTCTAGCACGAGTAGCACTGGTATAGTGGCTTGTCTCTTCTTAGTGGAATACCTAGCTGCTCTATGGTATAATAGTGAAGTTAACCACTAATTAGTGTTGGTTACATAAGGGGATATCACGTAGCTACGATTTGTAGATAGTATAATAATTGTTCAATTGATTCTTAATAGGAATAAGGAAAGGGGTGAGGAACTTAAGGTTCCTTACCACGCTAGGGCCACGTTAACACGTGACGGCAATATGCCTAGCGTAATGGCAACTTGCCTCATTCCCAACACGAGGAATAAGAGGAACTTATGTACCTTATATATAACACATACCTCACGTACAAGAGAGGATTTCTTAGGCGTACGGTTGTGTATTTAAAGGACCTCAGTCCCTACCATAGATAGTTCTCTCCTTGTAGTGAATCTCAGAATACAATTAGAGTTAATCTGTTAGGCAACCACTTCACCAGTTATTATTACGTTGTTAACTTCTTATTTACCTATACACCTAGCCCAATAATAGGACCCACCGTAGTTACTACTACAAGGTTCCGTTACAGTAGTAGTAGGGTAGTAGCAGGGTAGTAGGGCAGCAGGGCAATAGGGTAGCAGGGTAGTAGGGCAGTAGGGTAGTAGTAGGGTAGTAGTAGGGCAGCTATTTAGTTCCTAAAAGGATTTCGTCTCTAAAAGAACTTCGTCCCTAAAAGGACTTCATCCTAAAGGATAAAAGCCCGCCGCAGGCGCGAGAAATAAGTAAACTTTTCCAAGGAACTGCAAATTGCCGGCCATAGGTTAGCAATTTCAGAAATTTTTCTTGGAAAATTTGCTTATTTCTCGTCTTCTATATCCTAAGTTTGGGTTGAACCTAAGAGATATATTGGTTGGAAATTGGTGCTGGTCACCTAATAGAGCACGTGCTACCCCATTAAATTTAACCTCGCGACCTTAATACTTACACTTGCGGTACATCACCTAATAGTAGGTAAATACATTTTCTACTATTATAGGTTTGTAGAGCTTGCGAAGCGCTTTAAAATAACACTACTTTGGTCTATATATCTTAAGGCTAAGTAATATTATGCTGATGTAGAGCTTAAGAGCTCTGCGGAAGGGGGAGCTGTGCACGGAGCTCCGTAGGCTCTGCAAATTCGCGACCTTACGACCTCTTCCTACCCCTTGCTGCTCGAATACACGAAGCTCTGTAAAGGCTCTTCACAAAGCTCTGCTTAAAGCCCTATCTGGAGCTCTAAAGCTCTACTAATATGCAGCACTAATATACTAGGAAGTCTTACAATCGTCTCTACGTACGCCCCTACGGACGTCTCTACGAACGGCTCTGCATCGTCTCTACGACGGCTCTACATCGTCTCTACGACGGCTCTACCACTTCCCATACAGTCGCCCATACAATCGTCCGTATAAACGACTCTGCATCGTCTCTACGAACGGCTCTACGAACGGCCCTATGACGACCCCGCAACGGCTCTACAAACGACCCTACGAACGACCCTACGAACGATTCTGCAACGGTTCTGCAACGGCTCTACAAACGACTCTATAAACGGCTCTACAACCGGCTTAGGGGGAGCCGTGTACGGAGCTCTTCCCATCTAGATGCTGTCACGTGCAGGACACCAAATTTTCGCGTACACGACCGCCGCGTATCGCGTACACAGCCTATTGCTACTACTACTCTATGGACCTCCCTTTTAACCCCCCGCAGCAGTCTCCGCAGCAGTAATCTCCGTAGTCTCCGCAGCAGCTCCTCCGCAGTCTCCGCAGTAGTCTCCGCGGTAGTCTCCTCCGCAGCAATCTCCACAGTAGCCTCCTAAGCAGCCTCCACAGTAGATACAGGAGCGCCAGCAGCGGCTATAGGCTATACAGTAGATATAGGAGCAGTTGTAGCAAGAGCAAGAGCAGTAGTATAAGGAATGGCGGTAGCAGCAGGACGAGGAGGAGTAGAGTAGTAGCTACTGGGACGGTTGCTAGCAGCCTAGATAATAGCTAGAGCATTAGTAGGAGCGGGAAACGGAGCAGTAGGAGCAGTAGTAGAATTAGCAGAGGCAGTAGAGGCAGTAGAGGCAGTAGTGGTAGCAGTAGCGGCAGTGGCAGTAAAGGTAGTAGTAGTAGTAGTAGTGGTAGTAGAGGTAGCAGTAGCAGCAGTGGCGGGAGTGGCAGTAGTAGCAGCAGTAATAGTACTGGCAGTAGTATGGTAGTAGAGTAGTAGTATAGCAGTACTTAGTTTTAAAAGGACAAAAGTCTACTATAGGCGCAAGAAATATACTAAAATTATTATTATTTTTACCTTTTAGTCTTTTAATTAATAATAAACGTTTGTATAAATATCTATATAAAGCTCTATTAAAGTTATAATATATCTATTACATATTATTCTTATTTCTACTTTATATAAATATTATATATAGGAATATTAATAGCTTTTATAATAGCCTCTATAATAGCCTTTATAGTAAGCTCTTTAGTATATTTATAAGTATCTTCTTTTATATATTAATAATAATAATTTATTGCTTAACGTCTAATTTGGATCCCTATTGGGCCCACACAGACTACTCCTTATATACATATAGAGAGAAAACTCTATTTAAGAAAACCCTATAATCCATCTCCCTGCCTTTTGGGACTCGCCTACAAGGCGCCTATAAGGCGCCTGCAAGTCACCTATGGTGCTCCTACTACCTTACTTTTTAACCTCCTTAGGAACCACTACTGCCATAACAAGCCTATGGACGCGCTAATATCATAAACTTTACTCTACTACTATAGAGTCATTAGGGGGCGCCTATTACTTACCCCCCTACCCTCTATTACCATTTCCTTTACAACCCAGAACTGGTTTAGTACATTTTAGCTAATAAGCCACTGGGTAACCGCCTTAAGGCCTTTTTATATTAAGAGCAGTGTCTTATAGTTCTCTATACCAGCTACTAAGAGCATTGCTTCTTAGTTAGTGCGTAAGGAGCATAGCAGTATTACATGTTTTAGTGTCTGTCTTGGCCAGCCACATTTACATCTTAGGCTACCTACTAAAACACCCACCTAGTAGAGCCAGTCTTTTAGTCTTATTATTCCTATTCTTAAGAGTATTACCATTGTATTTTCTGCCTTTATTAGGCCTTCTTAAAGCCCTAGAGTGTTTACCCCCCATAGCGTTAACTATGCTACGGCTTGGGTTCCTCTTACCTTAGTTAGCCTCTGTACCTTTAACTCCTACACACCTCTCCAGTATTGGTCCAGCTAGTATTATATTATAGTAAATGGTTTCCTGGCATTCTTTTACGCTCTACTTTAGCTCCTTTCTCTCTCTTACTGTTATCCTTACTAGCCTCTTACACATTTCCTTTCCTCCTCTATATAGGCCTAGGCCCTAAAACAGCACTATTCTTCTTCTGCTTTCTTTGCCTATTTCTCCAATATATCTTCCCTACTTTAGGGTTATTAGTTTATTCTCCTATAAGGCGCCCTAGGGTCCCTCCATAGTTTATTTAGGCGTGTCTTAATATACTTTATAACATTAGAGTTGCGTTCCTTTTACGCCCTTTATATTACAGCGGCTTTAATATATAGTTATAGGGGGGGAATATTAGCTTCCTTCTTAAGCAGTGCTATAGCCGTTCGCTTATATCCGCCTATTATACTCCAAAGGCAGGCTATTTAGACTTTTTAGAGTAGTTTAAGGAGCAATTTAGGGGGGCCTTTTTTAGATTCTCTAATGGCCCAAATACTGGACCTATATATTATAGTTAGACAACTGCTATATATAGTAGGCGTAACCTCTAGAAGCATGGACCCCATATAGAATTAACAATCCTAGATAATATAATGTACTGTACTTGGCCCTTATAGGCCACTTGCGCCGCATATGCGCTCTACTAGAGCTTACTGTCTACCTATACTCCTAATACTCTTAAGCCCTAAACTAGTTAACCCCTAAAGCCTTAGATGTGAATTATATACTAGAGATCTGCAGATTAGTTATATTTTCTTATAAAATGGATTAGCTGGTATTTCTCTAGTAAGAATTAGACTCTATGTCGTCTTGCCCATTCTATATAGGTATTATAAGCTTTCTCTAGTGTTCTACAATTCTCTGCAGCTATTGGCCTATATATAATTAGGTTTATATTATCAACAAAGCCTATCCCCTAGGTTGCCCCTTCCTTAAAGGAGTTAAGTAGGTTGCTTACAAAAAAAGGAAGAGTATAGGCGAGAGGGGTAATCCTTGTGGTATTCCTATTGCAACTATAATAGGGGGGCTTTAGTATCCGCTAAAGGCCAGTAATGTTTCTTTTTAACCTGTAAACCCTTAAACAAATTATATAATCCATTCTAGGAAGCCTTTTACCCTAAGGATATATAGGAGACACTCGTGGGGTACATTATTATAGGCACCACTAATATCTAGGCTAAGCATTAATACTACAAAGTCCCTTCGCATCGCCTATGCAAATTTAATGGTGGTAGCAAGTAGTATAAGTGCTAATAGTGTTAAGCGGTTCTTTCTTACCCCCATTTAGCTTTATGGTAATAGGGCGTGTTCCTCAGCTATATCTACTATGCAGTCCGCTATTACCCTTTCTAAGATCTTACTAAGGGTATTCTCTAAGGCAATAGGGCGGTAGCTCCCTAAAAATAAGTAGTCTGCTTTGCCTTCTTTACATAGGATAAATGTTATCATAGCTCTTCCAAGTCTTAGGTAGTAGCCTATTATAAAGCATGCTCTAGCTACATCCACAAGCTAAGGTGCTATTAGTGGTCCACAGGTCCTTAGGGCTTTATTTGGGATCCTATCTGGTCCTAATACTATATTATTTAAAAGGCGGCTAATGGTTCTAGCTATTTCTTCGGTTGTTATATCACTATTAACCCTTAGATAGGTCACTGGTACTTCACCCGTAATATCACTGAGGTCTGCTAAAGCTAGTTAGGGGAAAAATCTTTCTATAAGAATCTTTGCCTTCTTATTATTATCTCTTATAGCTAGTAATTCACCTAGTCTTCGCAGGGGCAGAAGGTATAGGTCTTCTACTAGACGTCCCGCCTTTCTCTTTACCCATTTAGCTATCCTCCAAAGACCTTTATTATAGGGGAGGCTCGGGTTAGTAGTATGCTTATTTATAAACCGTCTCTAGCTATTCCTTACTTCTTTTTTTAGGGTATTCTTTAGCTGGTTTCTTATATCTTTATATTATCTCTCATCTTTAGGATTATAGCTGCTTGTATATTTTCTTCTTGCTCATTATTGGCTGGCAATAAGAGCCGCGTATTATACGGACCATATATATCACGCGTAGGGGCCCAGTTATAAGACTGGGCAGTACTCTTCTAGCCCATTTTTAATTGCTACCTGGATCCTTTCTAGCCTTTAGTCAATTTCCTTAGGGGTAGCTAATAAGCCTCACTTATTTAATATTGGGTGGATTTTTTCTAAGTCTTAAAGTTGTTATTTAACTATGTTAAGGAAGCTATCTATCTTAAGCTTTCTTATTGCGTACCTTTTACTATTTAGTTGCGCCTTAATATCCAGATCTAGCTGTATCTGGATAGGGATATGGTCTAAAGCAAGTGCCCATTCTTCTTTAGGATTGCACCTTTTAAGTCTCTGGTATAGGCCTTCATCCATAAATATAAGGTCAATTATATTTCTAGCGGTGCCTTATTACCATATAATTGCTCCTAGGGGGGTAGCCAGCTTAAGGCCCCAGGTGTCTATAGCTCTTAATAGGCACTCTACCTATTGTTTAGCAGCAACATGGATACCCCCCTACTATAGGTAGTAGAGGTTTATATCTCCTAACAGGATAAACTCTGTGCCTTTGGTTCCTAGTAAGCTTATTACCAATATAATGTTCTCTATTTATGGGACCCCTTCAACCTTAGGGTTATATATATTAATAATCTGTACCGGTCCCCTATATATCTAAATTATTATAACTGCAATATCTAGGTTAACTGCCTGCTATAACCATAAGGATAGGCTAATAGCCTTGCTGATTATAAAACACACATATATGGCTGCTTTTAGTTTATATAGGAGCTGGAATCCTCGGGGGCAGTATATTAATTGTATGTAGGCATTATAATACGGCTCTTATATAGCAAGGATATAGTATTTCTCTAGGTCTAGGCTATCTAGTAAGGGCCTTACAAGACAGTGGTTTGTATTACCGCAGTTATACTATATAATGGATAGGTGGCGGATCCCCGGCAAGGGTCCTTTACCTCTCCTTTATTCCTTGCTTCTTCTATTTCCACTTTCTCTAGGATATTTAGAACTTCTATCTCTTATATCTGCACCCTAGTTACTACTCATTTTATATAGAGCTTTCTATTCCTATATCTTGTGTTCCTACTAGCGCTTCTATATCTAAATCTGTTATTATCTCCAGTTCTTCCCCTGTTCTTACTGGTTAGCTGTATACCCTTTAAAAGTCAGCTGCAAATATTATATTTGCCGCATTAAGTCTAATTATTAATTATCCTAGTCTTAAGCTTACTATAGCTGTCCATAAGGGTCTTCCTATAGGGCGTCCTTTCCCTTATGTCCCCTATAACCCTTATGTCCCTATACAGTCTGGTAATATTACGCGGCGTCACTTCTGGCCCGTTAAGGCTTAGGATAGCTGGCCTAGCCTCCTAGTATTAAAGGTAGAAAACACTAGAAAGGCACCTACGCCCCCCTAGCTTATTGCCTATTGTTTCCATTTATATAACCTAGCGTGTAGTTATTCCTGTAGCTGTTAAGCCCTTACCTTCCGTCTCCTATAATTAATGCAGTCTTCTCTCTCCCACGCCTTATATATACTTCGGTGGCAGTTTACACATTTTGTTTAGTCTTAATTTAAGCAGTGTCTTATATCGTAGGGGCCTACACAGTGGCCGCAGCACACCTGTGCTATGTATGTAGATTAGGTGTGTCCCCATTATACACAGTAGTAGCATTATTCTAGGCGTAGTCTGTGGTTGTAAAGCCTTATGTTATATATAAGGCCATTTATAATTATTCCTTTCTAGATAAAGAGTTTTTGCATTCCTAGTATATATATACTAACAATAAGAGAGCCATGTGTTTACCTGGCGTCTCCCTAGCAAGTCTCTGGCGACCCTTATATCCTCTTATTATTCTTATTATTTACTTAGTTTACATTTTCCTATTAAAGCCATTGGATTCGGGTGATCTCAAGTCCTAGTATAAGGCGTTCTGTTTGTCTTACTATCTCCTATATAATTACTATATTATCCACCTAGCGTCCCTTTTCTACCCTAAGGCTTATGGGAACTGCTAGGACTTCAACTAGGTAGTCCTTACGGAGTACTTTTATACTAATACACTCTCCTAGCCTATCCGCTACCCTTACAGCTCATTCCTTTACCTATTAGTCCTTTAGGGTAACTCTAATGTCTTTACTTCTAAGGTATCGAACTGCAACAGCGTTATAAACCTCTTTGTAAATCTCTATAAGGACTTCTATTTCTAATTATCCCCTAAGTCCCTCTACTTTTTCTATATTTAGTCATATTATAATTATATACCTAGTTATTGTCTTAAGGGGGTTAAGTTCCCTATACTATAGAAGCGCAGCTACAGCAGCCTAGGTGCGGTTCGCTAGTAAGGGGGGTTTTTATTTATTTTTAATTTTGCTTAGCCGTTAGAGGATTTAATTAAGGGTTTACTAGAGGGGCGCCTAAGGTTTACTAGACTGGCAGAGCCATTCTGCTAGCTGCGTTAGATTATTATAGCTAATAGTTACTCCCCTATAATCCTGGATACTAGACGCATCCAATAGGCTTTATATTTTATCAGATACCTTCTTAATAAAGGTATTTCCACTTTATAGTGTGGTATTCGCCCATCTTTATTATAGAGGGCCATTGCTAGGCGTGGTTCTGGCGGTCACGCGCGAGTGCAAACCACCATCGTTTAACGTATGCCTCCCCTACAATGCATGCATCTCAGGGGGATTCTCTAGGTGTTTTTCAGGGTTCTTTTGGTTAGTTTTAGTCTTTTTAGGCCGGGTGCAGCAAGAGCTCTAGAGTCAAGATTTAATGGTTTCTTTTATATATTATATTAATTAATTAATAGGTATTTATTTTTAATAAAAAGGTTATTTAATCGAAGTTTAAGAAATGTCTTTATAATACTATATAAAAAGGAACACTAAAAGCAAGATCCAACCCATACTGTCCTATAGGGGTTCCTTTCCGTCTTATCTTGTCTATATAGTCAAGCTAAGAATAAGGATCTCGTCTGTTACTAATGCAGCGGCATTACGTCGTAGCTAGAGGGCGCTTTTAAATGCGTTGTCCTTAACGCCGTTAGAACAGCAGAGTTTTCGCGGGTCTTGGCGCTTGTCAACAATATAAGGCAACTCATTAAGAACAGAGGAATAGTCTTAAAAACTACCCAATGTCTTTCTACCTAGGCGCCGACCTAGGGCCACAAGCTAGCGCTTATATTTGCTAGTAGAAGCAATAGGGCACCTCTATACTTATTCCACTCTAAAACTATACCTATAGTAAGGGCACAGGAAGAATCTCAACACCGTTAACTATATTTAGTAACGTTAATCCTCTCTTTCTACGCAGCGGCGTTAACCTTTCTCTAGGCAGCAACGTTAATCTAGAATAGACTAAGAAAGAGCTAGGGGCACCCTTCTCTAGGCGGCAACGTTAATCCGGAACGGACTAAGAAAGAGCTAAAACGAACCTATATAGGCAGGCTGGAACAGACTTAGATGCAGGTGTTAGTTAAGATGGGAGGACAACAAGTTTAGTTAGTAGGCGGCTAAGGGACAGTAGCTGCGCAGCGTTAAGTTATTATAGGCCCACGCCTGTAAAACACAGTCAGCCTATTATTATAAGAGCGTTATAGGTAACACGAAGCAGCCAACGGCTGTAGGGCGTAGTATATAATAGCAGCGACGGACGACTCCAGAAACCTTACCCCTTTACTAGGCTCTAACTCCTAATGGACCTGTCTTAGAGGAAGGATTAATACCTTGTTAATAACACTATCTATATAGCCCAAAAGGACAGATGCGCATATCGGTCTATTTAGGCAGGGGCAGGCTGTAAGGATAGGCTTATAGAGCAAATTAGGTATATATAGGTTATAACGGAACCTTGTAGCAGGAACTACGGTGGGTTCTATTATTGGGCTAGGTATATAGGTAAGAATAAAACAACAACGTAATAATAACTGGTGGAGTAGTTGCCTAATAGATTAACTCTAATTGTATTCTAAGATTTACTATAAGGAGAGAACTATCTATAGTAGGGACTGAGGTCCTTTAAATACACAACTATACGCCTAAGAAATTCTCTCTTGTACGTAAGGTACGTGTTATCTATATTAAACATAACGTCTCTTTTATTTAACGCAGTTAACGCGTTTAATACTATATAACCTTAGTTACTATTCCTTATTATATAGTTCTACCAGATCTATCCTAGACTATACCTATACTAACTAACTAGCTTCCTGCGACTCCTCTCTAAGTAGTTATAACATTATACTTAAAGCGTCCGTAATACTATCTCCCTCCTCTTTATCTTTATCCTTAAAGATTCCTAATATCTCCAAGTCGTCCACTAGAGGTGTAATGTCCGTTTAATTAGTCTAGTTAATATCTTTGCTTATTATGCCTAAAGCTTCTTCTTCTCTTTCCTAGGTTAAGCGTTGCCTTTGTATAGTCTCCTCCATACTATTACTTGGTGAAGTGATGGCAATTCCTTACTTAAGGTGTGCGAAAGAGGGGTTAGTCTATATTGCGTTGGCGAGTCCTTTGTCTTAACAACCCTCCTCTTACTCTAAGTGTACTAAAGCAAACGTTTAATCGTCCTGCGATGTTTGCTCTATTTTTAACACTAAGTGTGTGCGTCCTATAACTCTTAACAGTCTTTAAGTTCCCTAAGTAACTTATTATAGGGTCTTGTGTTTAATCTGCCACTATAAAGCTTAACGGTAAGCTAGCCTCTACGCTACTTAAGGTTTAACGTGCCTTAGAAGAGTCCGCACGCGTCCTTAAAGCTTAATATTTAGCTTATACTTGTCTTTAACGTCTTAAACGTGTTTATAAGAAGGTTCGTTCTAAGGAGTGGAAACTGGTTTAATAGGGTTTATCTAAGCTAGGTAACAAAAGGACTGGCTTTCCTCCTATAAGGGAAATAACTCCGAGTAGCTTAGTAATTGCTCCTCTTAGGTCCCCCTTAGGTGACTTATTCTTTGGCGATCCTTCTTTGTTAATATTACCTAACCTGCTTTCTTTTAATACTCCTATACCTTTCCTATAACGTTTTTTAGGTTGCTTAGTGGTTTCTAGGTAGTCTTACTATAGCCTATCTACTTTACTTTATACTACGTTTTGTTATCCACATCCTTATAACTAATAATCTTTAAAACTTGCTATTTGTCTTCCTTTTATTCTCTATATATATCTGCCTCGTAGACTGGTGGCTTAATATTCCCGTATACTGGCTCTAGCATTGCAACATATTATATAGGGTAGATTTTCATTTTGGCTAGTAGGTTTAACTTATATATAACTAATAAAATTTTTTACTTAACTTTAAAAGGTCCTAGTCTGATATAGTCTAACTTCTTACTTAGTCGTCAACTCTTAAAATTTTTGTGTAGTAGCTATACTTTATCCCCCTTCTTAAGATCTGGTCCCTTAGATCTCTTAGTATTATAGTACCTTTTTATTTATTCTTGTACTAGTTTAGCTGTTTCTTTAAGGTCTGCATAAAGATTTATTAACATCTCTATTCTTTACTTAGCTGTGCTACTCGTCTTTTTTGCTTAATATAGCGATAACGATATTCTTAGCTTATACCCGTAATTCGCTTTAAATGGTAATGTCCCCATTCCTTCTTATAGTGTTGTATTGTATGTAAACTGTATAACTAGTAATAACAATACCTAATTGTTCTATGTGTAATTAATATAGTGCCTTAGATACTACTCTAGTATTTAGTTTAGTCTTTCCGTTTATCCGTCCGTCTGCGGATAATATGCTGTAGATATTACTGCGTAAACTCCCTATTCTGCCAGAAATACTTCCTAAAATGCTGCTATAAATCTTGGATCTCTGTCTAATATAATCTTATCTAGTGCTCTATGTCTTGCGAATACTTCTTTTATATAGATTCTAGCGATATCCTCTACTGCTATCTCTTTAGTGCATACTATGAAGTATCCCTACTTTATTAGCTTATCTACTATTACTAAGATCGCGTTATAATCTTGTCCTATAATAGGATCTCTTGACTTTAGTAACTTAATAATAAAGTTCTATAATATAACCTTCTATAGTCTTCCTAGTGTCTTAATAGGTTGTAGCCCTCTATACGGCTTATGCCTTGTTGGTTTATTTCTTTGGCAATCTAGATATTCCTTTATAACTTATCTTGCTAGTCCCTAGATTTCTTAAATAATGTATTCCTCTTAAAGTCTTAACACTAAGCCTATAGCTCCGTTATGTCCTTATATTATTCCCTTATGGAATTCCTTAACGAATTCTTCTGTAATAGACTTAGGTATATATGTTACTTCTCCGTTTTTATATTGCTTTAAATCTGGATTCTTTGCCTATACTTCTTAGATCTTTTATATCTAATTACTCTTAGGTAATTTATGGATCTAACTTTCCTTAGTTACTGCGATCTTTAGATAATTATACCTAATTAATCCATTTTAATCCTTTTGTAACAAAGCTCCTAATAGCTTTTTGTTACTTTATAGTTTAGCTTTTCTACTTAGAGCGTCTACTCGCGCATTATCTATACCCTTAGTATACTGAATTTTAAAATGGTATTCTATAAGCATTTCCGCCTATCTAACCTGTCTTTGGTTAAGCTTCTTTGTTATTAGGAATCCTATAAGGTTCTTATAGTCTGTCTTAACCATAAATGGTTTCTCTGTGCCTTATAAGAATGCTCTCTATTCCTTAAATGCTGTAACTATACCTAATAACTCCTTGTTGTAGATGTTATAGTTTAACTCTAGTGGTGTTATTTTTTAACTATAGTATGCCACTAGGTGCCATCCATCTTAATATTTCTATAGGAAGTATGCCCCTAGTGTAAAGTCTAATATATCTATTTCTATAACCGTCTCTAGACCTGGTTAATAGATCTTAAGAACTAGCTCCTAGGTAAACAACTCTTTAACTCTTTTAAATAGTTTTTGTTATTCCTTTCCCTATACCTATAGTTCTTCTTTCTTTGTTAACTGCGTAAATGGCTTAATATCCTGTAACTATTACGCTATAAATCTTCTACAATAATTGCAAAACCTTAGGAATAATCTTAACTGCGTAATGTTCTCTGGTTCCTACTAATTTACTATAGCCTTAATCTTCTTTAGATTTATACTAAGTTGGCCTAGTTTAATAATAAATCTAATAAAATCGGTCTTCCTAGTAAAGAACTTGTATTTCTTAATTATTACTAGCATCTATTCTTCTTGTAGTCTTTTTAACACCTATTTAATGTGTTCTCTATATTCTTCCTTGTTCTCTAAGTAGATAATAATGTCGTTAAGGTATACCATAATAAATTCATCTAGGTGTTTCCCTAATATATTATTAATTCGCTTCTAAAACGTTACTAGTGCGTTTATAAGCCCGAATTGCATAACTAATGGCTTATATAGTCCTTCCTTTAACCTAAAGGCTGCCTTTTATTTGTTACCTTCCTTAATTCTAATCTGATGGTACGCCTATCTTAGATCTATCTTTGTAAAGATCTTTACGTTACCTATCCTATCTTAGATTTCGCTAATTAAGGGTAAAGGATATCTATCCTTCCTGGTAATACTGTTTAACTATTTGTAGTCTATACACATCCTAAGTTTTCCGTTTTTCTTTAGGATAAATAATACTGGATATCCTGCTAATAACTATAATAGTCTAATATATCCCTTACATAAGTTCTCCTAAATAAACTCCTTAAGCGCTACTGACTCTATTTTAGTAAGCTTATAGATTGAAAAGAACTTTAGATTTATTCTCTCTTTTAATTCTATTTTATGGTCCTAAGCTGTATGCTCTAACAGCTTCTTACTTTCTAGTAACTATAACTTTTTACCATACTTATGGTATCTCTTTGGTATATAACTTAAGCCTTACTTAGTCTCCTTATATATTGCTCCAACTTAGTACTATACTAACTTGGTTTGCTGTCGCACTTTATACCGTTATATATTCTTAATATTAACCTAACCTATTGTCACGGCACTGGCCTGACGCGTTGTTATAACTTGGTGTTGTTATGACACGAGCACAGACCTAACCCCTGAGTGACGTGTATATATACCGCCTCACCTCCTACATAGTTCTGCACACGACATCGTTTGTTAATGATATACAGTACCTCGTACCTTGTCCCTCTGCACGTACTGTGACAGTATGTCGTGTCATCACCTATGCCCCTGGTAGGGCTTCGTTTCCACCGTTTTAAAGCTACGTTCTAAAGCTACGACCCTACCCTGGGTGGGATTCTTACCCTCGTTCCACGTTAACACTAACCTAGTAAAATCTCTGTCGAATCTATTCGAGTTCCCGAGCTGATATCCTCCTCCTCCCTGTATCTACACGTCCCGAGTTTCCAAGCTGGCTGCAGGGAGACACCCTGCGGGCTATGTTTCTCGTGTTAACTGTAGTGTCCTCCGAGTTTGTTTCTAGCCATGCTACTGCTTCACGTCCTGAGTTTTTAAGCTGGCTGTAGGGAGACACCCTGCGGGCTATATTTCTTGTGTCCTAATTACAGTGTAAGACTATGGGTTACCGATCTCTTCTCTGTCTCCGAGTCCGTTCCTAGCTACTGCTTCCGTCCCGAGTTTCTAAGCCGGCTGCAGGGAGATACCCTGCGGGCTATGTTCCTCGTGTCTTGATTATAGTGTAAGACTATGGGTTACCGATCTCGTCCCTGTCTCCGTCTCTCCGTCTTCGTCTTCGACAACGATATACTTTAAGTTTACCGCGACAAGAATCTACGCCTTAACCTCGATCTCTGTACTCCGAGCCTTTCGAATCTATACCTCAACCTTGATCTCTGTACTCCGAGCCTTTCGAGTCTATACCTTAACCTCGATCTCCGCAACCCCGAGCCATTCGAGAGTTAATATCCGCAATACGCCCCGCGGTTACATTTTTTTTCTTCGTCTCCTCTGTTTTCTATATTAGTTTCGCTCCTTCGCCTCAGCTTTACATTATATCTAGCACTCGAGACGAGTGCTAGCAGAGAGCGATGTAGTAGGGATATAGGTAGGAGGGTCTGAGGACTGTAAGGACGAGGACCTTTAAGGACTGGAAGGACAAGGACTGTGAGGACTGGAAGGACAAGGATATATGTGTCTGTTTTTTTTTACTTCTGTGTTTTTACTGCCAACACTTGGCTCACAGGAGCTCGCCTTAGGAAGGGGGATGTACTGTTACGGCACTGGCCTGACGCGTTGTTATGACTTGGTGTTGTTATGACATGAGCACAGACCTAACCCCTGAGCGACGTGTATATATACCGCCTCACCTCCTACATAGTTCTGCACACGATATTGTTTGTTAATAATACACAGTACCTCGTACCTTGTCCCTCTGCATGTACTGTGACACCTATAACCTAATTGATCTTTAGATTATACTCCTATAACTAAGGTATTCCTAGTATCGCCTTGTCCTATCCTAATAGTAGGATATTAAAAGACATTCTAACTGGTCTCCCTTTAATAGTTATCTAAATAGGTCCTGTTTTAAGATTAATAATACCTCCTCT